>ENA-OUOG01000004-OUOG01000004.1-marine-metagenome-genome-assembly--contig:-NODE-4-length-240241-cov-5.491027_pt1 | contig 240241 bp, 202 predicted proteins | sample MGYA00248635_ERZ508505 | MGnify/ENA primary metagenome ERZ508505 (study PRJEB26176, sample SAMN06267871) | marine metagenome | isolation source: Saanich Inlet, British Columbia, Canada | place: Pacific... | reverse complement strand
AACCAATACGATCTTAACCCCTCACATTGGTGGAAGTACTCAGGAGGCGCAAGAAAATATTGGTGAATTTGTCCCAAACAAAATCATGGACTACATCAATACAGGAGATACCGGCTTGAGTGTGAATTTCCCTAACCTCAATCTACCTGCATTAAAAAATGCACATCGACTCTTGCACATTCATCATAACAAAACGGGTATTCTGGCCCACATCAACAATCTTTTGGCTGAACATGATGCCAATATTGTCGGTCAGTACCTCAAGACGAACGAAACCATTGGTTATGTGATCACAGATATCGACAAAGCCTACGACAAAGACCTGATCAAGGCGCTTCGGAACATCGAGCACACGATCAAATTCAGGGTACTTTATTGATGCCTTCCGCATAAGTTTCACTTGTTCCGAGTAGTCAATTGCCTTAGATTAGTTTCTTAATTCTTGTACTATGTTTTCACTAAAAAAATTAAAGCAGGCGATGGCCATCGCCTGTACACTCGTTGTCTTGAGCTGTGGCCCATCAGAAGGTCCTGACTCGATTTTTATCAATGGTCAGATCTACACGGTAGACCCTAATACACCACAGGTTGAAGCTGTTGCCGTAACGAACGGTATGATCAGCGCGGTTGGCTCTACTGTAGACATCTCAGCCCTTAAAGGAAGTAATACAGAAGTGATCGACTTAAGCGGTCAAACCATGACCCCTGGTTTTATCGAGTCGCACGCCCACCTTATGGGGATAGGCTACAACAAGCTTGAGCTCGACCTCATGTATGTAAAAACCTATGATGAATTGGTCGAGAAGGTAGCTGAAGCAGTGGCAAAAGCAGAGCCTGGCGACTGGATCACAGGAAGAGGATGGCATCAAGACAAATGGATCGAAAAGCCGGACAACATGGTCAAAGGCTTCCAAACCCATGACCAAATGAGTGCAGTAAGCCCTGATAATCCAGTTTTCTTAAGACATGCCAGTGGTCATGCAACCTTTGCGAATGCCAAAGCCATGGAAATGGCGGGCATCAATAACCTCAGCATCGAAAGCCTGCAAGGTGAAGTAGAGGGGGGTGAGATCATTAAAGATGAAATGGGCAATCCAACGGGTGTATTAACGGAGCGCGCTTCCATGCTCGTGGCCAAGTATGTTCCGCAAGACACAGAAGAAAATGCAGAAAAAGCATTGCAATTGGCACTTGAAGAATGTGCGCGCTTGGGCATTACCAGTTTTCATGATGCGGGGTCAGGACAAGATTTCATCGACCGCCTACAAAGATTCAAAGACCAAGGCAAGCTTACCGTGCGCATGTACACCATGCTGACGGGAAGAAACCCTGAACTATTAGAAGAGTGGTATGCAAAGGGCCCAATGATCGATCCTGATCATTTTCATACCGTAAGATCAATTAAACTGCATACAGATGGTGCATTAGGACCAAGAGGCGCATGGCTTTTACAGGCCTATGCGGATAGAGTTGGGCATTTTGGTCATGAGACCTTGCCGATGGAAACGGTTTACGAGGTCTCGAACAAGGCCTTAGAAACTGGCTTTCAAGTATGTTCCCACGCGATTGGTGACCGTGCAAATCAAGAAGTGTTAGATCGTTATGAAAGAGCTTTTGACAATTTCCCAGCCATCGATCGTCGTGCACAACGATTCAGAATTGAGCATGCGCAGCACTTGAGCTTGGATGACATTGCGCGCTTTGGTGAGATGAACGTGATTGCTGCTATGCAGGCCATTCACATGAGCTCTGACAGACCTTGGGCCATCGACAGGCTTGGAGAAAGAAGAATTGTAGAAGGTGCTTATGTCTGGCAAAAGCTAATGGATGGTGGCGCTGTGGTTAGCAATGGCACAGATGCACCTGTAGAACCGTTAGATCCACTACCTTCATTCTATGCGTCCATCACAAGAAAGACTCTAAAAGGACTTCCTGAAGGCGGATTCGAAGCTGACCAAAAGATGACAAGAGCAGAAGCGCTGAAGTCTTATACCCTAGACGGTGCTTATGCTGAATTTGAAGAAGATTTTAAAGGATCAATCGAAGTCGGAAAAGCGGCAGATTTTACGGTATTCGATAAAAACATCATGACCATTCCTGAGCAAGAGATCCTCAGCGCAAAATCGGTCATGACCGTAGTTGGTGGTAAGATCGTTTACAAAGGTGAATAAGGCACACATCGTTCGAGGCTGATTGACAGCCTCATTTCGAGCATAAGCATCAATAAAAAAGCCCCGCAGTGCGGGGCTTTTTATATTTTCCCAAGAAGCTTAAAGGTCTGATCGAACCTCTATTAAAGACAAGATTTGGGCTATCCTTAATTTCGCAACAGTCCACTGTTATCCTGCACTAGGTACGAGGCCATGAAGTGCAATACTTCATGGTTGAGGCCTTGTTTTGAAAGAGATTCACCCGGTATTTGAGTTAAAATTGTAAAGTTCGAAAACTGGTCTAAACTCACTTGGGATATCTTAATGCTCTCTAATTGGTATACAAACTTAAGAAGCTAAAAGTTGCATCCAACTCTATTTATTCTATTTCTGCCTTTACTCATTGAAACCCGCAGCTTCACTTCATTGTCCTAGAAATTACTTAGTTTGCACTTTTAAAGACACTATTCATTGACTATCGACAACAGGATCCTGACCAAGGATTACGCACTTCATTTTGTTTCTTACTTCTTCATGGCTGCAGCTTTTTATTTTTTGCTGCCGACCTTGCCCGTCTATGCGGTGAATATTCTCGATGTCAATAAAAACCAAGTCGGTTACATTATCGGGGTCTATGCCCTTGCTGCCTTGATCATCCGACCATTCAGCGGTTATGTCTTGGATGCCTATGGCAGAAGGTCAGTTTATTTATGGGCCTTAGGTATTTTCACCCTATTGATGGGTTTTTATCATCTAGCTGGAAATTTTTATATACTCCTATTGATCCGAATGCTCCATGGTTTTACCTGGGGAACCATCACTACAGGAGGAAGCACCATCGCTGCAGACTTAACACCCGAAAGCCGCAGGGCTGAAGGCATCGGCTATTTTGGTATGGCCATGGCCTTTTCCATTGCATTGGCGCCCTATGCCGGTGACCAGATCATGGGGCAGGACAATTTCTTCAATCTATTTACGGTAGCTGCCATCGTCTCTGTCGCTGCTTTTCTACTTGCGCTGATGGTGAAAATGCCAAATATCAAATCAGGCGAAACCAAATTAAGCCTGTCCAAGATGTTTGAAAAAAGGGTTAATCGATTGGCCCTTGTCATGTTTATGGGCGCCTTTCCATACGCTGCCATCATTTCGTTCATTAGCATTTACAGCGATGAACTGGGCATTAAACAAGGAGGACTATTCTTTATCTTCATGGCCCTTGGGGTCATTTTAGCACGGGTTTTTGTGGGCAAAGTAATGGATAAAAAAGGACCTAATGGTCTAGTCCTTTTCGGCATCCTCATCACCATTATTGGCTTATTCCTGATGAGCTACGTAGTAAGCTTTTGGCCTTTGATGTTCAGTGGTGTACTGGTAGGTATCGGTAATGGAATCATTATGCCTACGGTCCAAACCATGGCCTTGAATATGGTACCTACAGAACGTCATGGCGCGGCAAACGCCACCTTCTTTTCGGCAGTAGACCTTGGCATTGGTGCCGGCTCGATCTCCTTAGGCTATATCGCAGAATATTTTGGTATTGCGGTCATGTTCTTCATCTGTGGAATCATCTTATTACTACCTTTACTCTTTTATTTCATATTCGTAGTTAAGCACTACGAATTTCATGTTGGAAAATTGAGTCAAGCCAATGCCTAGAAAGATATTCTTCACCCCTGGTCCCTCTGCCCTCTACTTTACGGTTGAAACACACCTCAAAGAAGCTTTGAAAGCACAAGTGATGGAGATCAATCACAGAAGTGCGCAAGCGGAGGGCTATTTCAAAACGGCAGCCGAAAACCTAAAAAGCCTGATGTCAATACCGAATGATTATCAGGTGGTGTTTTTGAGTTCTGCCACAGAAATTTGGGAAAGGCAATTGCAAAACCTTGTCTTTGAAAAGTCGCACCACTTCTGCTATGGTGCATTTAGCAACCGATTTTTTGATTTTGCCACTCAACTAGGACTTTCTCCCAGCCAATCAACAAGTGATTTCGGTCGTGTCCCTGACTTGAATTTTGAAGAAATTCCTACCGATACCGAATTGATCGGTTTTGCACTAAATGAAACGAGCACAGGGGTTAGTTTTCCAACAGAAAGACTGGCGGAATTGAAAAAAGAACGCCCTGATGCATTAATTGCTGTAGATGGTGTGTCGGCATTTCCCGTTATCGATTTAGACTTCAACCTTGTCGATAGCGCTTATTTTTCCGTACAGAAATGCTTTGGGCTTCCGGCTGGGCTTGGAGTTTGGATCCTCAGTCCTAGGGCGATCGCAAAAGCCGAGGAGAAGTTGGGCAAAGGTCACTCCATTGGTACCTACCAGACCATTCCGAATTTGTTGAAAAACGCGCTCAAACATCAAACCACCTATACGGCCAATGTCCTCGACATTTATCTTTTAAGCAAAGTCACGGAAGACATGCTAGATAAAGGCATTGATGTGATCAGAAGAGAGGCCAAGTACAAAAATGTGTTGTTACAACATATGGTCAATGAGCACCCTTTGTTGACTCATTTTGTGGAAGATAAAGCCATTCGATCGACTACGGTGACAGTAGCCAATACAGCCACAAGTTCAAATGACATCCTAACAAAATTGAATGAAAAAGGATTTGTTTTGGGAAATGGCTACGGCACTTTTAAAGGAAAGCAAATCCGAATCGCTTCTTTTCCAACCCATTCCAAAGAACAAATAGAATTGCTAGTCGATGTACTGCATACAATCGTTTAGCAGAATCAATTTTTAATGCTAAATTCATAAATAACAAAGTTAAATCACACAATAGCCCTATTTTTGCATCGTAATGAGATACTATGCCCGCTAGAGAAAAAATAATGGTTTTGATGGACACTTCTGAGGCCGACAAAACCTTACTGAAATTTTTAGACCCGATTGCGACCAACAGTGAAACGAAAGAGATTCACTTTTTCAACAGCATCAGTGAAATGAAAATTCCTGAACAAGTGTTGAAGGACTTCCCCGAGATCAAAGAGAACTCGATACAGGAGAGAAAGTCGCAATTAAGGAGCCTCGCCAAAGAACAGCTTCCAGCATCACTCTTTGAGATCAGTGAATTCCATGTAAAAGAAGGAGCACCGTCAAAGGCGATCTTACGTTTTGTGGAAAAAGAAAAAATTGACCTAGTCTTGATGGGACGCCACAAGGACTTTATCGGTGGTGGCATTTTATCAAATCGCCTAGCAAGAAGAGCCGAATGCTCTATTTTTATTGTTCCGGAAGAGGCTGAACTAAACCTAAAGCTGCTCCATGTGCCTTGTGACTTTTCTGAGCACTCGAAGATCGCCATGGAAGAGGCCATCAAAATAGCTCGGAAATATGAAGACATGAAGATCATTTGCCAGAACGTTTTTACGGTACCTGGAGGCTATCACTATAGTGGAAAAACCTATGGTGAGTTTTCCGAGATCATGAAAGAGAATGCCAAAAAAGAGTACAATCAATTCATGTCAGAGATCGATCATAAGGGTATTGATCTGGAGGTGGTCTATTCCTTAGATACCAATGATAATCCAGTGACTGATATCATTGATTTCGCTCATGAACACAAGCCAAGTGCCATTATCATTGGTGTAAAAGGTAGAACAGCGACAACCGCCTTGTTCATAGGAAGCCGGGCCGAACAGTTGATCCAATACAATAGCGACATCCCCATGATGGTGGTCCGACCGAAAGGAAAGAACTCCGGGATCATCGATTTGATCAAAGAAATCTAAATTGGAAAGGCTGAGTAATCAGCCTTTTTTCATGCGCTTCTATTAAATTGACTACATGAAGTCATTAATCACGTCCCTCTTATTCTGCCTCTGTACGATCTGCTATGCCCAACGACCGGCAGACCTAGGTATTGAATTTGGCGTCATGAAGAGAGGTAATTTGAACATGATCACGGATGTACCTAATGTCAAGGTAGGTCATGTCACCCTCATCGAAGGAGAAAACGTCCGCACGGGTGTGACGGCACTCTTGCCTCATGCAGGTAATATTTACCAAGATAAAGTGCCTGCAGCCATTTACATTGGCAACGGTTATGGAAAACTAGCCGGCATCAGTCAAGTGCAAGAATTGGGAAACCTAGAAACACCCATTATCCTAACAAATACCCTGAGCGTACCCATGGGTATTCAAGGCGCCGTAAACTACACCCTACGCTTACCCGGAAATGAAAACGTGCGATCGGTCAATGCGGTGGTCGGTGAAACCAATGACGGTTTTCTCAACGACATTAGAGGGATGCATGTGACAGAAAACCATGTCATAGAGGCGATATCCAAAGCAAGATCAGGTGAAGTAGCAGAAGGTAATGTTGGTGCAGGCACAGGAACGTCTGCCTTCGGTTTCAAAGGAGGAATTGGTACAGCTTCACGCATTATCCCGGAATCCATGGGTGGATATACAGTCGGCGTCTTGGTGCAAACCAACTTTGGAGGGAATCTGTCCATAGCGGGAGCCCCTGTCGGCAAAGAAATCAACACTTATCCCTTCAGAAATGCAATCGAAAAGAGTGATGGCTCCTGTATGATCGTTGTGATGACCGACGCACCCTTAGATGCACGGCAACTTCAACGGATGGCGAAAAGAGCGATTATGGGCTTGGCCAAAACGGGGGGAATTGCGTCCAATGGATCTGGAGATTATGTGATCGCAGTTTCTACAGCAGAAAGTATGAGAATCCCAAACCAATCGACTGACAGGATGAGTGCTGGAAATCCTCTGCGCAATGAGCAGATGTCACCACTTTTTATGGCCACCATTGAAGCGACAGAAGAAGCAATTATCAACTCCTTGTTCACAGCTCAGGACATGATTGGAATAGACGGACATACAAGTAAGGCTCTTCCTAAACAACAAGTGCTTGAAATTCTAAAGAAATACGGTGTGATCGACTAATCACTCACTGTATACCTCATGAGATCTAAGGTCTCATTGGCTTTTTCGAAGCGCTCATTCTCAACAGCTTTGAACTGCTCTATCCAGGCATACATCTGCGCATCAGCAGCTTCCAGCAGTTTCAATCCTTCCTTAGTGATCAGAACATCCTTTGCTCGTCGATCGACAGCAGACACTTTTCGTACCACTAGCTTTTTAGATTCTAAACGATCCACAATTCGAGATGCATTTGACATGCGATCAAGCATGCGATCGATCAATGAATTGATGGTACAAGGTTCGGGGTATGCTCCACGCAAAATTCTAAGGACATTATATTGAGGAACCGTAAGGCCAAAAGGTTTAAAGATGGAGTTCTGCTGTTCCATGAGCCAACTATGGGTAAACATGACGTTCACCATTAGTTTCTCATAGGCATTTTCAAAATTTTTACCTTGTTTGATGTCTTCCTCGAGGCTCATAACAATATAATGTGATACGAATTTAACAATTCTACCAACGGATCGCTCGACCAGCTCTAAAAATTCAAAGGAGAATTAAACCTTATGCTAGTAGTCTCATCTAAATACCATAATTTCAATTGTTTTGGAAGACAGCCAAATCCTTATTGAGTTCAAATCAGAAGCAACGCGACATGTGGCTTTTCGCGAACTTGTCGATAAATACAAGGAACGTATCTATTGGCATGCACGCAAGATCGTGATCGATCATGATGATGCCGATGACGTCACACAGGAAACCTTTATTAAAGTGTATCGCGCATTAAAAGATTTTAGAGAAGCCTCACAATTGTACACCTGGATCTACCGCATTGCGACAAACGAGTCATTGAATTTACTTAAGAAGAACAAACGCAGAAGCGCCTCATCCTTAGAAGACGTCTATGAAGAACTCGAAAACACCATTGACTCGGATAATCTGATCAGTGGCGAAGAAATACAGCTGAAGCTGCAAAAAGCCTTATTAAAATTACCGGAAAAACAGCGACTTGTTTTTAACATGAAATATTTTGATGACCTAAAGTATGATGAAATTGCTGAAATCACGGGTACCAGTGTAGGCGGCTTGAAGGCCAGTTATCATTTGGCCGTCAAAAAGATCGAAACCTATTTAACAAGTGCTTAAACCATTTCACTAGAAAAAAGTCAAAGAAGCAGTGAGTAAAAAAGGAAAACATATTAACCCGGCACAAAGCCAACCCGATAAAGCATATTTCGATTCGCTTACCGATAAGATCATGGAGAGAGTTGAATTGGAAGAATCGATTCTTTACACAGATGAACGCTTGAAGGTACTCCCTTTCAAAACACCTGAGGGCTACTTTGATCAATTGGGTGCGAAAATATTAAAAAGTAACAAGCAAGAGACGAAAGTAATCCCTCTCTTTTCACAAACTTGGGTTCGGTATGCAGCAGCCGCTGCTGTTTTGATGGTCATGGTCGCTGCGTTCGTCTTGAATACACCGCTCTCAACTACCAGTACACAAGAGTACCTGAGCAATATACCTGAAGAAACCTTGATCGACTACGTCGTTACAGACGATGCAGCAATTGAAGAGCTATTTATTAATGAAGAAGTGATGGAGGCTGTTATCGAAAATATGATGGCTGATATCGCCTACAAGTACGAAGACCTTATCGATTTCGAAAAGGATGGATTTTACTTAGACAATTATTGAGATGAAAAATACATTAATCATACTACTCGCTTTATGTTCATTTACCGGCTTCGCCCAGCGTGACAGCAACAGTCGCATGAATAGTGAACGAATCAAAGCGGCGAAAGTGGCCTTTCTCACAGAAAAGCTAAACCTAGACTCTGAAACAGCGCAAGTTTTCTGGCCCATTTACAATGAGTTTGAAACCGCAAAGGATGAATTGAATAAGGAGTTTTTCAACACCATGAAAAACAAAGTCGGCATCGAGAATCCACGAAAGGCCATGGAAGAAATTAGCGAAGCACAGGCTGAGCAAATGGTCAAAATGATGTTCGATAAGCGAGCGAAGGAATTAAAAATTGAAATGGATTACATTGATAAGGTGGGTAAAGTCTTGTCCGCAAAGCAAACCTTAATGGTCAGCCAATTCGATGCGGAATTCCGACGTACCTTGATGAGGCGTTTTTCAGAAGAAAATCGCGACAGAAGAAATTCCAATAATGGAAATTAAAAATGTCCTGCTTCGGCAGGATTTTTTTTATCCCTATTGGTGACATCAGGCACGTATACTACCTTGCGTCATGGCTCATTTGACGCTTTTCCAATTCAATCAACTACTAAAAGAAACTCTTCAGGCTCACATTATGCCACAGCAATGGATTATTGCTGAAATCGGTGAACTTCGGATCAATCAGAAGGGACACTGCTACATGGAGTTGGTTGAAAAAGAAGGTAATTTTATTCAAGCGAAGATCAGGGCTAATATTTGGGCTTATCAATACAAAAGCATCAGCCAAGCCTTTCAACTCACCACAGGTTCGGCACTTGCGCCTGGTCAAAAAGTACTCTTGAACGTAACAGCAAACTTTCACGAAGTTTATGGGCTCAGTTTGAATGTTAATGACATCGACCCTAACTTCACCTTAGGAGAACGAACTAAACAGCGAGAAGCTGTTTTAAATCGACTCACCTCGTCCGGAGCAATTGAAAAAAATCGTACACTCCCCCTCCCCTTGGTGCCACAAAAAATTGCTGTAATTAGCTCTGCAACTGCTGCTGGTTTTCAGGATTTTGAGGAACAACTCAAGAATAATCCAAGAAACATTGATTTCCGATTAACGCTATTTAATGCACTAATGCAAGGCGATGCCGCTCCTTCGTCCATCATTAAGGCAATAGAGCAAATTGAATCGGATGGTTGCTTTGACTTGATCGTGTTGATTCGAGGAGGAGGAGCCCAAACCGATCTTGACTGTTTCGATGACGAAGCCTTATGCATGAGAATCAGTGAATTAACGAAGCCTTTACTCACAGGCATCGGGCATCAGCGCGACCAAACCTTGGCAGACCTAGTTGCCCATACCTCATTGAAAACTCCTACTGCGGTAGCAGAATTCTTAATTGAAGGCACTTATCGCTTCGATGATTTTCTGCACGATGCATTATTAAGAATTAAGAGAGGCTTAGCCCAAAGTTTACAGGTACGGATGAATGAATTGGAAAAATTTGAACTTAGGTTAAAGGGAGAATTAAGTCACCAGTTCGATAAAGCCGACAGCTTGCTTAGCCAACTTGACACAAAGCTGCAACATCGCACCTCACAGAGATTAAAAACCCTGAACACAGCACTGACACAGTTAGCACATCGCATACATCTAAACGACCCAAAAAACCTTTTCAAAAAAGGATATACCATTACATTGAAAAACGGTAAGCGCATTCAACAACAAAATGTAAATTCGGGTGACGAAATCATCACCATTGGAGAAGGAATATCGATCAAAAGTAAAGTGACGGATAAATAATGGACAAACAACTCAGTTATAGCCAAGCGATTACTCGCATCAATGAAATAGTCGACGAGATCGAAAACAAAGAGCCAGATGTCGACAGATTGACCCAACTGGTCAAAGAAGCGACAGAGCTGATCGCAAGTTGTAAAGAGCAACTGCAAAACGCTGATGCTCAAATTAGTGAAACACTAGAAAAATTGGGTTAAAATGACTGAGAAAGAAGCTAAAAAGGAAATAGAGCGGCTAAGCGAACTCATTGAATACCACAATGAGCTCTACTATCAGCAAAGTAAAAGCGAAATTTCCGATCAAGCCTTTGACCAGCTTCTTGACAGTTTGCTCAAGCTTGAAAATGAATACCCCCAATTCAAACTACCTGATTCGCCTTCTCAGCGGGTTGGTGGTACCATTACAAAAAACTTTGATACGGTTGTTCACAAATACCCAATGCTCTCTTTGGGTAATACCTATTCCAAAGAAGACCTAAAGGAATGGGACGAACGAGTCAGAAAGGGATTAGGAGATGATAATTTTCAGTATTTCTGCGAATTAAAATTTGATGGTGTAGCCTTGAGCCTTACCTACGAAAATGGACTCTTAGTACAGGCCGTTACCCGTGGAGATGGGACACAAGGTGATGACATCACGACAAATGCGAAAACCATCAGAACGATCCCCATTCGAATTAAGCAAGAGGTACCCACTACTTTTGAAGTAAGAGGAGAAGTGTTTTTCCCGAAGCATCAATTTGCTCGAGTCAATGAAGAAAAGCTTGCCAATAGTGAGCAAGCACTCGCGAATCCACGTAATGCTGCATCAGGGACACTTAAAATGCAAGACTCAGCCGTTGTTGCGCACCGAAAGCTAGATTGCTACTTGTATAGTTTACTCGGCGAGGATATTAACGTAGCAACACATTCCGAAGCGATCAGTCAACTCGAACAATGGGGGTTCAACGTTTCCCCTACGTACAAGAAGTGCGACAACATAGAAGAAGTATTGCTGTATATTGAGACATGGGAAAACCAACGGCATGACCTTGACTCCGAAACCGATGGTGTCGTCATCAAAGTAGATCGGCTAGCTCATCAAGAGGAGCTTGGTTTTACTGCGAAGAGTCCTAGGTGGGCCATTGCCTATAAATACAAGGCAGAAAGTGCAGAAACGTTATTAGAAAGTGTCAGCTACCAAGTAGGTAGAACTGGAGCTGTAACCCCGGTCGCCAACTTGAAACCTGTACACCTTGCCGGAACAACTGTAAAAAGAGCCTCGCTGCACAATGCGAATGAGATCGAAAGATTAGGATTGCGCATCGGAGATACGGTACATATCGAAAAGGGTGGTGAGATCATTCCTAAAGTCACTGCCATTAATTTCGACAAACGACCGACTGACTCTCAACCTTTTCACTACATCGAAAATTGTCCAGAGTGTGGAACGTTGCTTGCTCGAGCCGATGGTGAAGCAAATCATTATTGCCCTAATGCATCTAGCTGTCCGCCACAGATACAAGGAAGAATTGAGCACTTTATACAGCGCAAGGCCATGAATATTGATAGTCTGGGTAGCGAAACGATCCGAGGCCTGCTCGATAGACAACTGATCACTAATTATGCAGATTTCTACAGCCTCACCTTTGACGACCTTAATGGATTAGAATTCAAGAGCTATTCATCAAAAAAAGACGATTACAGCATTCGCAGTCTTCGTGAAAAATCAGCACAAAATATTATTGACGCCATCAAAAAATCGAAAGAAACTCCTTTCGAAAAGGTACTTTTTGCGCTTGGAATTCGTTTTGTTGGACAGACTGTTGCCGAAAAACTAGCCGCGCACTTTAAAACAATCGACCTTTTAGCAAACGCTACTTATGAAGAGCTCATTGAGGTTCCTGAGATTGGTGAACGCATTGCACACAGTGTGATCGACTTTTTCCAAGGTGAACAATCACAACAGATTCTTCATCAGTTAAGAGTAGCTGGCGTCAAATTTGAGATTGAACAGGAAGAGAACAACAGGCAAAGCGATCGGCTAGACAATAAAACATTTGTGGTAAGTGGCGTTTTCAATACCTTCAGCAGAGACGAGTTAAAAGCTTCCATCAAAGCAAATGGTGGAAAAGTCGTTTCCTCCATTAGTGCCAAATTAAATTACCTTTTGGCTGGAGACAATATGGGGCCTGCTAAACTCGAAAAAGCGACAAAGCTCAACATCTCCATCATCAGTGAAGAGGAATTCATTCAAATGATCAATACATAATGTCCTTTCTCGGAAGAAAAATACTCAACCTCAGAACTCATCCTAAAAAGGACAAGAAAGGCAAGACTGAAGCACTCAACTATGAGTCGAGTACAACTTTTGGTCTACTCTATACTTGGGAAAACACCCTGAAAACGGAGATCATAGAGTCCTTCGCAAAAGAACTTAGCAATGAAGGGAAGAACGTAACGAACCTATGTTACAACCCATTAAAAGAGGCTATTGACTGCCTTCATCCTACATTTGGCATAGACGACTTGAGTTCATTTGGAAAGATTAAATCTGAAGTTGCGGAACATTTCATGAAGAATCAGTTCGACTATTTACTACTACTTGATTTTGAATTGTCAGAGATCACAGGTCATATCTGTGCTACTTCCAATGCCTCATATAAAATTGGTATTCATCAAAAACAAACGGAAGATTACTTCGATTTAATGGTGCAGATTAATACCAGCGCAGGGCTTGAACATTATATTGAACAACTCATTAAATACATAAAGCTCATTAAACATGAATAGATTAAGCGGTACTGGAGTGGCTTTAGTGACGCCATTTAATGAAGATAAAACGATCGACTTTGACGGTTTAAGATCACTTTTGACCTACACAGGGGAATTTGTGGACTACTTTGTCGTAATGGGCACAACTGGAGAAAGTGCCACTTGTAGCCAGCAAGAGAAAAAAGAGGTCCTCAACTTTTGTAGGAAGAATAATCCTAGAAATCTCCCCATTGTATACGGTATTGGCGGTAACAATACAGCCGCCGTTATTGAGGAAATCAAAACAACAGATCTGAATGGAGTGACAGCCATTTTATCAGCAAGTCCTTATTATAACAAACCGAGCCAAGCCGGTATCCAGGCCCATTTTAATGCCATTGCAACTGCCTCACCCCTACCGATCTTACTCTATAATGTCCCAGGACGAACTGCTTCAAACATGACGGCAGCCACCACATTGGCCTTAGCAACACATGATAACATCATCGGCATCAAAGAAGCCTCAGGTGATTTAAAGCAGTGCAAAGAAATAGCCACTCATAAACCCGAAGAATTCTTATTGATCAGTGGAGATGACCTCGTGACCATCGATATCATTGAAATGGGAGGTGCTGGTGTGATTTCCGTGCTGGCAAATGGCTTTCCTGATTCCTTCAGCCAATCCATTAAAGTGGCATTAGCTAGTGATTTTGTACAAGGTAGAAAACACCTTTCCGTTTTTGAAGAGGTTAATCCTTTGCTTTATGAAGAAAGTAATCCAGTGGGTATCAAAGCCGTTCTTTCGTTAAAAGGAATATGTGGAGGGGATGTTCGCTTACCACTTTTAAAGGCATCAGACAGTTTAAACGCTCGTCTTTCCTCTCTTCTCTAGGGTTTAATGCATAAAAAAAGCCAGTCTTTTTAGACTAGCCTCTTTATCTTTTTGAGTTTGATCTTATTTGTTCTTGATATTTTGAACATCAACTCTAATCTCCTGCGATAGATTTTTCAACTCCTGCATTCCTTTTCTTACTCTAGTGCCGGCAGCTTGATTTCCTTTTTCATAGAACTTTTCGAAGTCACCTTCCAAAGAATCTACCAAGCTTTTTACTTTCTCAAATTGACTCATATTACTGTGTTTTAAGGTTGTTGATAAATGTACTTAACAAGAGCAAGATAAATCAAAATGTTGATTAATCAACAGTAAACGCACATATTTTTGGTTTTTTTATTCACCAAAGGCAATTGCTAATTCTTCTTCCTTGTATTTTCCAGAAGCTAGTTTTCCTTTGATCGCTTCGAATGCCTGAATCGTTTCTGCAACATCATCCAAAGAATGTGAGGCTGTTGGAATTAATCGCAAAATAATCATTCCCTTAGGCACCACAGGGTAGATTACCACAGAACAAAATATGTTAAAGTTTTCTCTGAGATCTTTACTCAAAGCTGCAGCCTCACCTACAGTTCCATTCAGCACCACAGGCGTTACACATGACTGTGTTGTCCCGATACTAAAGCCTTTTTCTTTCAGACCGTTCTGTAAAGCATTCACAATAGTCCAAAGTTTCGCTTTATGCTCTGGATTATCCCTCAACATCGCAAGCCTTTTCAACCCTCCGATAACGAAAGGCATAGGAAGTGATTTAGCAAAGATCTGCGAACGCATGTTATACTTTAAGAACTTAATAATAGCTGCATCACCTGCCACAAAGGCACCAATTGCTGCCATCGACTTCGCAAAAGTTGAGAAGTAAATATCAATCTCGTCCTGACAACCTAATTCCTCACCAGTACCAGCGCCTGAAGGCCCCATTGTACCAAATCCGTGTGCGTCGTCTACAAGTAATCTAAATTGAAACTTCTCTTTCAACTTGATGATGGAAGGAAGATCTCCAAGATTTCCTGTCATTCCAAAAACACCTTCTGTAATGACCAAGATACCACCACCGGTTTCTTTGGCCATCTTAGTAGCGCGTTCAAGTTGCTTTTCTAAGTTGTCAATGTCGTTGTGCGGGAATACAAATCGCTTACCCATGTGTAAACGCACGCCGTCAATGATGCATGCATGACACTCCGCATCATAAACGATAATATCTTTTCTGTCTACAACCGCATCAATGATTGATAAAACACCCTGATAACCATAATTCAATAGATATCCAGACTCTTTCCCTACGAAATCGGCTAATTCCTGCTCTAATTGTTCATGATATTTGGTATTCCCAGACATCATTCTTGCACCCATTGGATAAGCAAGGCCCCAATCAGCTGCCGCTTTTGCATCAACCTCTCTTACCTCAGGGTGATTACCCAACCCTAGGTAATTGTTTAGGCTCCATGTCAACACCTCTTTGCCCATAAAGGTCATTCTAGGTGCTATCTCCCCTTCTAACTTCGGGAACATGAAGTAACCTTCAGACACATCTGAATGCTTCCCTAATGGTCCCTGATTCGTTAATAATTTTTCAAATAGATCCAATGCTTATCGATTTAATCTTGTCTTCCTAAGAAATGAAGTGCCAAAGGTAACACTATAATTACCATTTATCAAAAATGAAAAGGGGCATATACACGCTTCTGTTCTTTATGAAATTCAATTTAATTAACTAGCATTGCATAAAAAACTAACCGATGGAAATCAAGAAGATCTTAGTCGCCAATAGAGGAGAAATTGCCGTTCGTGTAATCAAAAGTGCTAAAAGACTGGGCATTAAAACGGTAGCCATCTATAGCGACCCAGATAGCGGTTCTCCTCATGTCATGCTTGCCGACGAGGCAGTCAATATTGGACCCGCCCCTTCTTCTCAATCCTACCTCAACATGGACAAGATCATTGAGGTGTGTAAGTCATTAGAGGTAGACGCAATTCATCCGGGATATGGTTTTCTATCAGAGAATGCCGCCTTTGCAAAGAAAATTGAAGCAAATGGCTTGATTTTTATTGGTCCTTCAGCGCATGCCATTGAAGTAATGGGGGATAAACTGGCTGCAAAAAATACCGTAGCGAATTATGACGTACCGATGGTGCCGGGGGTTGATCATGCCGTGGCTACTGCAAAAGAAGCCAAGGAAATTGCCGCTTCAATTGGCTACCCTGTACTGATCAAAGCCAGTGCTGGAGGCGGTGGTAAAGGTATGCGTGTTGTAGAGGAAGAATCAATGCTCGAAGAACAAATGGAAAGAGCAATGAGTGAGGCAGCCTCTGCTTTTGGCAACCCTGCTGTTTTTGTTGAAAAATTCATCACCTCCCCTCGACATATTGAAATTCAGATCATAGGCGATCAACATGGTAACATTTGCTATCTATTTGAAAGAGAATGTTCTATTCAACGCAGGCATCAAAAAGTGATCGAAGAAGCCCCTTCTGCCATTCTGACCCCAGAAATTAGAAAAGCCATGGGAGAAGCCGCTATCGGAGTAGCAAAATCTTGTGGTTATTACGGGGCAGGAACTGTAGAATTCATTGTGGACAATGAACTCAACTTCTTCTTTTTAGAGATGAATACGAGACTACAAGTTGAACATCCTGTTACAGAAGAGATCACTGGCATTGATCTTGTTGCCGAGCAAATTCGAGTCGCTGAAGGAAAAACACTTTCCTTTAAACAAGAAGACTTAAAAATAAACGGACATGCCTTTGAAGTTAGGGTATACGCTGAAAACCCAAGAGAAAATTTCTTACCCGATACCGGTAGATTAAATACCTACAAGATCCCTACGGGAGAAGGTGTGAGAGTGGATGATGGTTTTAAAGAAGGTATGGAAATTCCGATCTATTATGACCCAATGATCTCTAAACTCATCACACATGGCAAAGATCGAGAAGAAGCAAGATTACGCATGATCAAGGCAATTGAAGAATATAAAATCTCAGGCCTTAGCACAACACTCGATTTCTGCAAATTCGCACTAGGCCATGATGCCTTTATTACAGGGAAGTTCGATACAAAATTCGTTGACAACTATTTCACTCCAGAAAAATTAAATGTGTTCTCGGCTGAACACGAAAAACTGGCGATCGCTTTGGCCGCACACTTAGCGAGCCAAGATGATCGATTAGCAAAAGAAGCAGCAGAAAATCACCCGTCTTCAGATTGGACTCAACGACTTATTTAAATGGCGGAAATTTTACCATTCAGGGCCTGGCGATATAATCATGAGCTTTCGCATAGCATCAGTGAATTGGCTTCTCCTTTATTTGATGTAATCAACGAGAAACAAAGTGAAGCGCTATATCAAATACCACTTAATAGTATCCACCTAAGCGTCCCAAAATCTCAAGAGACTCCCGAAAACGCAAAAACAACCATTGAACAATGGAAAAAAGAAGGGATAATTCGTCAAGACCCTCTTCCCGCGATCTATGTTTATTATCAACAATTTACGTTGCCAGGGAATGCTGAACCGCTAGTTCGAAAAGGATTCATCTGTATGATAAAAGCTGAAGATTGGGGGAAATCTGATTCTCCGATTCTGCGACATGAGAACACTATTCCGCATTCTGTTGAAGGCAGGGTTGCCGTACTAGAGGCAACAGAAATGAATGTAAGTCCAACCCATGGCTTATATCAAGACGATGAATTTGAGCTCGAGGGGTATATGGATGAAGCCATGAAGTCCCCTGTCTACGAATTAGAGGATTATCAAGGGGTTACCGACAGACTCGCAATCATTCATGACTTGGCAGTGATCAAGAAATTCGTGCGTAAAGTAAAAGATCAACAGATCATCTTAGCCGATGGTCACCACAGATTAGAAAGCTCAATACAATACCGCAACTTAAGAAAAGAAGCGAATCCAACACATGAAGGCAGAGAAGGGTACAATTATCATTTGATGTATTTAACCAATGGCGCTTCTAAAGACCTAAGAATATTACCCACACACCGGCTGATCCAGGGCATTCGAGATTTTGATAAAGATACCTTACTGGAAAAGCTAAGTGAATTCTTCCACATCATCGCACTGGACGATCCGTATGATATTGAAGACATTATATTGGGTAAGCAATGGGCATTCGGACTCTTATTTGGTGAAGAGGTTTACAAAATTCGATTGAAGCCAGAAGTGCATGACCAACTTGACTGGAACTTCCCTGAATTACTGAAAGCATTGGATTTGACCGTCATGCATTACTTTATCATTGAAAAGTGTCTTGGCATTGAGGGCAAAGACCAACGACGATCGCCATACATTAGTTTTGAAAGAAACTTTCCTCTTTGTGTCAAAAAGACCCTAAAAGGTGAAGCACAATGTGCTTTAATCACTAAAGAAATTGATATAAAAACCGTTCAGGCTGTTTGCCAGTCAGGTTATACACTCCCTCAAAAATCAACTTTCTTTTACCCAAAGGTGATTAGTGGGTTTTTATTTGGATCAATCAAAGAAGATGAATTTAGCTTACCATTTGATCTTGGCCTCTAAGTCGCCAAGAAGGAAAGAGTTACTCAACTCATTAGGACTTACTTTCTCTATAGAAACCTATCCTGTTGAAGAAACATTTCATGAGGACATACACTCAAATGAAGTGGCCGAATTCTTGGCCATAAAAAAAGCTAAGGGATTTAGAACACTTCAAAATACAGAGTTACTCATTACCGCCGATACGACGGTTATCCACGAAGGAGTTGTACTCGGTAAGCCCGAAAATAGAGACGAAGCCATTGCGATGATCTCATCTCTGAGTGATGGCCGACATGAGGTGGTGAGTGGTGTATGCCTCAAAACAACTCAAAAAGAAATTAGCTTCAGTGAAAGGACCTATGTGAACTTTAAGCCGTTGACCACCGAAGAAATTGAGTATTATGTTGACCAATATAAACCTTTCGATAAGGCTGGAGCCTATGGCATACAAGAATGGATCGGTATTATCGGCATTCGCTCGATTGAAGGAGATTATTATAATGTGGTGGGGCTACCCCTTCAGGGACTCTACCACAGGTTAAAAACAGAGTTTAATGCATAAAAAAAGGCCTTTCGGCCTTTTTATTAATTCGAAGCGGTTGCTCCTGCTGAATTCTCTATTGGTTTCTCTTCTTTTGCGGTGACCAAGTCACCATTTTTAAGCCTTTTAGACACAATAAAGAAAGGACCTGAAATCACCTCTTGACCTTCTTTAAGGCCAGATAAGATTTCAATATTATCGTAATCACTAATTCCAGTGACCACTTCATATAGTTTCGCTGTACCGTTTTCGTTGACAAAGACAACCTCTTTCAAGTTTTCACCTCCCACAGAACGGTTGGCATTAGGATTTTTTTCTTCTGTTACAACCCCGTTGATCTCATTCTGATTACGCGTAGTAACGGCTGCTAATGGCACAGAGAGCACATCTGCTTTCGTTGTTGTAATGATCTCCACACTGGCTGTCATCCCTGGACGAAAAGGGGAAGGACCTGAAATTTCTGAAAGCAAGTCTGAGAAGCTCTCATTCAAAATGCGAATCTCAACCTTAAACTCAGTGACCGCATCGGCACTTGCTTTTGGGTTCGCCGTATTGGCAATAGCCGTAACAACCCCTTTGAACTTTTTGTCCATCGCCGTATAGGAATCCACATCAATGATCGCTGTATCTCCTTCGCTCACGCGAATGATATCATTTTCGTTCACATCGACCTGCACTTCCATCAGATTCAGATCAGCTAAACGCATCATTTCCGTACCGGCCATTTGCTGAGTACCTACCACACGCTCTCCCTGCTCTACATCGAGCTTGGAAATCGTACCAGATGTTGGTGCTCTTACCACGGTTAAGCGTACGTTCTCAGCCGCTTCATCTACAGTAGCCTGGCTCGATTGAACTATGTATTCTGATGCTTTGACTCGTTGTTCAGCAGCATCCAAGTTGTACTTGGCTACCTCAAAATTCGCCTTTGCCGTTTCATAATCACTATCTGACAACACCTTTTCATCTTTCAGCTTTTGGGCTCTTTCAAAAGCCAATTTAGACTGTGCAAGCTGTGCTCCACTTCTGTAGAAATCAGCTCTTGCGGATGCCAAATTCGCTCTTTGCTGGTTAAGATTTGCTCTTGCTCGATCTAACGCTGATTGCAAATTGTCAGGGCGGATCTTGACCAAGATCATGCCTTCGACCACGTCATCGCCTTCTTCTACATTCAATTCGATGATCTCTCCTGCTACATCAGGACTGATTGCAATCTCCGTGACAGGTTGAACCACGCCGGACGCCGTCACTTTCTCTACAATTGTTGCTTTTTTCGCTGTTCCTAGCTCTACCTCAAGCATGGTAGGAGCTCCGATAATTCCCGCTTTTTTACCGACTATTGCCAGTACTAAAATCAGCACTACCGAAATCAATAATATCCAAACTAGTTTATTGGATCCTTTTTTCTTTTTTGCCATGACCTTTTATTAATCTAAAGTGATTGGGTTACCTAAATAAAAATCTAAAATTTTCACCCTGAAGATGAAAGAGTACTTTGATTGTGTAAGTGCTGCACGCGCTGCAAATAGGTTGTTACTTGCGACTTGAAAATCTGTAAAATGTGCAGTCCCCACATTGTATTGTTGTTGTGTTGCTCTGAAGGTTTCTTCCAGTGCTGCCACCCTCTTCAACGAAGCTTGATACGACTTATAGCTGGCAATGGCATTGGTATGTGCTGTTTCCACATTTTGCCTAAGCGTATTTTTCGTGTTTTGCGCAGTGATCTCGGCGCGCTGCTTTTGAATTTCAGCACGCTGAACAGAAGATTTAGTCGTTAAACGATTAAAAATCGGAATGTTCATGTTTACCCTAACCGATTGGCCAAGGTTGTCACCAAATTGATCGTTCCATACGTAATTTTCATTACGGATAGGCACGGTCTGCGTTCTTGGATTTGACAGTACCGTTTGGTTAGTACCTTGAACGAAGCCAATGGGTGAGGCAGGAATATTAATATCTTGGGTACCTGTGAACTGTACGGCTTGATCTGAATAGTTTGTAGATATACTACCTCCTACAGATAGGGTTGGTAAAAATCCACTTTTTGATATTTTAACTCCTATATCCGAACTCTCGACACCAAGCTCTGCACTTTTCACTTCCGGTTGTGTGGTCAGTGCGATCTGGTAGATCTGATCAGAGTCAGTCACCTCAATCGCTACATTTTCTACTGCGAGATCTGGAATTTCGATTTCCAAATCTTCAATGGCTGGCATCTGCATTGACTGCTTCAAGTTCAAAAGTGAAATAGACAAGGTATTGTCAGCGTTGACAACAGCTACTTCGTTTGAAGCGACTTGAGATTCTAGATCAAGTTGATTTGTCAGTGGGAGCGAACCAGCATCCACCAATAATTTCGTTCTTTCCAATTGTTGCTTCGTTACTTCTAACTGGAACTCAGCATTTGCCAATTGCTCTCTATTCAGGAGCACATTGAGGTAATTTGTTGCAACATTCAGTGCAATGTCATTTTTTGACTTTTCTAAGTCATATTGACTGGCTTCTAAATCAATCTTATTTCGTTTGATCGTGTTGCGCATCATGCCCCCTTGATAAAGGGTAACGTTAGCATTCGCTGAAACACCTCCACTTAAGAAATCTCTACTGACGAAGTTGTTGGTTACTGGGTCAATCGTACGACCAAATGACTTCCCTAAGCTACCTCCTGCATTCAAGTTTGGTGCAAGGGCCCATTGAGATTGCGTTAAGTTGATCTCCGTACCTAATTGATTGAGTTCAGCGTTCCTTATCGTCAGGTTATTCTCCCAAGCATAATTGATACATTCTTCCAGCGACCAAATTTCTCCGGGACTTTCGTCTTGCGCCTTGACTAGGGTAATACTCAAGAAGAGCATCAAGGCTGTTTTACTAATTATTTTGAATTTCATTTCCTTGTTGTTAAAAATCTATGTCAGGGATAAAGATTACTGACTTTATCCAGTGTAAATGCTTTAAATAATCTAATGTGACCTGCGGTGGTTTGCTATCAATTTCAATGACATGACAAGCTACGTCATTCTTACCTTTTCGATTGACCGACATGGATGCGATATTACATTCATCATTTGCCAGAACGGTTGCGATAAAGGCTACTGCCCCTCTCCTGTCTTCAGCAAAGATCATAAGCGTCGATAAATTGGCATTGAACCCCACAGAGAACTCATTTAACCCAACGATCTTGATCACGCCTCCGCCTCTACTTTCACCAATTACCTCGACTGATTTGTCGCCCGCTGAAGCTTTCACTTTCACAGAATTAGGGTGCATGATGGAGGCATTACCCACTGATCTGAACTTAAATGTAAAGGACTGCTTTTCTGCTTCCTCAAATGCCGTTTTGATCCGAATATCATCGGTTTTGAAGTCTAATAACCCTGCAATAATTGCACGGTCACTTCCATGGCCTTCATAGGTTCTGGCAAAAGAATTGTAAAAAGTGATTTCAGCTTGCTCAGGTGATTTCCCTAAAAACTTTCGTGCCACTCTCCCTATTCTCACCACACCAGCGGTATGCGAACTTGAGGGACCAATCATTACAGGTCCTATCATATCAAATACACTACTTTGTTCTGCCATGGCGATACAGTGGTTCAAGTTACGGCGCAATGTTAAGGAAAAAACACTCTCATGATTTCTGTTTATGTTTGAATGGTTGATTCATTCCATGAAAGCGATATATAACTCCCGAATTACCGAAGAGGAAAACATCCAAATCTCAGCCGATAACCGTGGATTCTGTTATGGAGACGGGTTATTCGAAACGATTGTTACAGGTCCTCATAGAATTAATTTAATTCAATGGCATTTAGACCGAATAGAAAGGCACATGCAACTGCTCTCAATTCGTCTACCCAAACAGACCCTAAAGGACTTACCGGACAAAATTGAACAGCTTACCAAAGAAAACCAGATAGAAGGTAATTGTCGGACGAAGGTCATGATATGGCGTAAATCTGGAGGGCTTTACTCACCGGAGAGTGATGAAGGCGAATTATTGATTACACAAAAAAAGACGGACAAACAGCTGATTCGTCAAGGCCTTCGCATTGGTTTATGTGAATCTGCTCGTAATCACTATTCGTTATACTCAGGCATTAAATCATTGAGTGCGCTTGAATATGTTATGGCCGGGCAGGAAATGAAGAACAAAAAGTTTGACGAAATCATCATACTGGATCAAAAAGGTAATTTGAGCGAAACGCATATCGGTAATCTTTTTTGGCTCAAAGATGGAAAGCTCTTTACACCTTCAGTAAGTACAGGTTGCATTGAAGGCGTGATGCGAAATTTCATCATCGACTTCTACTATAATCTTGGTACACCTATTGAGCTTGTAGAGGTAAATGTAGGAGCACTTGAAGGGGCAGCCTCTATTTTCTCAAGCAATGCCTCCGGTATTACTTACTATGAACGATTTAAGCACACACTAAAAGACCCAAGCCCTTACCTTGAGCCCTTAATCAAACGGCTACAGCAGCCTTGATGTGTGGATGAGGGTCGTAACCCATCAATTCAAAGTCTTCGAATTTAAAATCGAAGATGTTTTTAACCGATGGATTGATTTTCATGGTCGGTAGAGGTCTGAAATCTCTTGTCAATTGAAGTTCCGCTTGTTCATAATGATTGCTGTACAAATGTGCATCACCAAAAGTATGGACAAATTCACCAGGTTCAAGGTCACATACCTGGGCAACCATTAGGACAAGCAGCGCATAGCTTGCGATATTAAATGGCACGCCCAAAAAGACATCAGCACTCCGCTGATAGAGTTGACAACTTAATTTGCCATCGGCAACATAGAACTGAAAGAAAGTGTGGCAAGGAGGCAAAGCCATGTGATCAACATCTGCCACATTCCAAGCACTCACAATAAGCCTTCTGCTATCTGGATTCGTTTTGATATTCTGAATCAACTTTTCGATCTGATCAATCGTCCCCCCATTTCCATCAGGCCAGTTACGCCATTGATAACCATATACCGGGCCAAGATCTCCTTGTTCATCCGCCCATTCATCCCAAATTCGCACCCCATTGTCCTTCAAGTATTTAATATTGGTGTCACCAGCGAGAAACCATAAAAGTTCGTGGATAATAGAACGCAAATGGAGCTTTTTCGTCGTGATTACGGGGAACCCCTCAGTCAGATCAAAGCGCATTTGATAGCCGAAAACACTCTTTGTACCCGTTCCTGTTCGGTCACTTTTTTCTACTCCATTGGCTAAAATGTGTCGCATGAGGTCGTGGTACTGCTTCATATTGGATAGGCTTTTGATCAAATGATTGAGTAACAAAATAAACCAAATTCTCTTGAATGAGAAGGGTAATTTTCAAGAAAATTCTGCTACTTCGTTCCAATGAAAGCAGATCGTCTGAAGCTTTATTCTATTTCCTCGATTGTCTTCATCATTGGATTCTCTGTGCTATCCGTGCTCCAACTGAATAAACTCAGGTTTGACTATTCTTTCGAAAGTTTCTTCCCCATCAATGATCCTGAACTCGCTTATTACGAACAGTTCATCGATGCGTTTGGGCAACAAAACGACTTTTTATTTGTGGCCTTTGACGCCGTTGATCTTCAAGATACAGCGCAGCTCTCCGACTTAGCTGAGATTGAGAGATCTCTTGAGCTCATGCCCGAGATCGTTGCTGTTCAAAGCCCCTTTGATGAACAAATCTATCAGGTCACCCCTTTTGGTTTGAACGCGATACAAAAGTACCCACCAACCCAAGCCATTGACCTCACCTCAGAACAGTCAGCAGCAGCTATTGGCAAGTATTTTAGCCAAAGCAAGGACGCCATTTTGATGGTCCTTCAACACAAGCCATTTGATCGTAAAGTAGACGCGGATGATTTTTATTCAGGCCTGCAGCAGTGGTTAACTTCTAATGTTAGTTTCAAGACCGTCAGTTCGGGTAAAATTCAAATGCAAAAAGATTTTACAGCACTACTCGAACAAGAGCTGGGAATACTTCTTGGAGCTGGATTCAGCATTTGTTTACTCATTCTTTTCTTCCTATTCAAAAGTGTAAAGCGTGTACTTTATTCAGTCCTCGTTATGGCCCTCACCCTCTTATTCACTCTTGGGATCATGGGTTCTCTGAATAAACCTATTGATGTAATGATTGTCATGCTACCCGCCATCTTATTCATCATCTCACTGTCAGACTCAATTCATTTGATCAATAAATATGACTTTCACATCAGAAGTTCTTCTCCTCAAGATGCCATTGCTATTGCCTTCAATGCTATCGGTAAAGCCAATTTGATCACCTCTCTAACCACGGCCATTGGCTTTTTAGGTCTATACTTTATACCCATCAAACCGATTCGAGATTTTGGCTTATATGCTGCTATCGGTATCATGATTGCCTTAGTCATTACCATGACCTTAATTCCGGCCTTACTCTACTTTTCTCCAGCCAAAGCCCAACATGCAGAGGGCCGAAAGCGACTTGATGTACTCACCCAACGGATGGGTGCTTTTGGAAAGAAAACTAGATGGTTTACCGTTATTATTTCGTCAATCATACTATTGGGTATTTTCCAATTGAAACTCAATACGGGCTTGATCGTGGGCCTCCAAAAAGATGAGCCTATGCTTGAAAAAGTAGCATATTTTGATCAACACTTTAACGGATACCGACCTGTTGAAATTGGCATTGAATTGAACAATGTTCATCCGACGGATTCAATTATCAGCTACAAGATCGAGCAAATTGAAAAGACCCTTACAAAAGAATTGCAAGCGAATGGCATTCTCTCTACTAACAGTATTATCAAAAAGATCAATTCTGCGTTATATGGAGGTTCTCCAAACTTTTTGAAACTTCCCAAAGAGCAAGACATCACAAGAATCAAGCGGTTTTATGAAAGCAAACGACTCGAGGAGTTAGTGAACTCTGTCTCATCAGACGCACCTCCACTGATTAGAATGGTCGGACTTTCTCCAGACCTTGGTAGCCATTATTTTCTTAGACAAAACGCCAAACTAGATAGCCTTTTTGAAGTGTTGAACAATCAGGAATTTGAAGCTCGACTCACTGGCAGTTCGTATTTGATCGACAAGACTGATCGATATGTGATAGAAGCGCTCTTAAAAGGGCTTGGCTTTGCCTGCTTAACTGTAACGCTGATCACTCTCCTTTTTTATCGTTCATGGCAGACTTCCTTATTGATCTTACTGGTGAACATCATCCCTTTGGCCCTACTCTTTGGGCTCATGGGGCTGCTCGGAATCGACTTAAACATTTCAACCGCCATCATTTTCACCGTTGCCTTTGGGATAGCAGTAGATGATAGCATTCATTTGATCTCAAGATATCGACTAGAAAGAGAGGCGGGAAAATCAAAGGAAGATGCGTTATCGCTAGCCAAACATCAAACGGGTAAAAGCATACTGTTTACTACCATTGCAATTTCGCTTGGTTTTGGCGTATTGATAGGCTCTGGCTTTTCTGCCGTTTATTACTTGGGATTGTTTATTTGTATCACAGCATTGATCGCACTGTGGTTTGATCTTAAGCTACTACCTTATTTGATCGCTAAATGGGGGATTTTATAGTTTATCTAAGTCAACGATCTTATCCTTCATCCATTTTTTATAGCCGAACATCAGGTTCAATCCAAATCTAAAATCCACCTTGGAATATTGCTCTGGTCTATTTAAAAGCAGTACATTATCGAGCGCCATGTAGAGTTGTACAGGGCCAATACTAGACGCAAGACTAGCCCCAAGATTGAATTCTGTATTGGCTCTTCTATAAGAGCCCACTGCGCCTACCACAAAGTTTTCAAACCTGTGATTGAATGATAAAGCAAAATTACCAGGTAAGTCACTAAAGGCATTGTTCTTAAAATACGTTAGGGAGAATCTATCATTTGGTATGATAAAAGCAGTTGCCGTCAAATAATAGCGAGTGCCTAGGTTAGATTCAAATGCCACTTGTGTTTCATTCGAATTAAATTTTGAGCCTAAACTATCCCTAAGAATATTATCAGCCTCACCAATATTCGCCAAATCCAGTCCCTGATAGGTCACTACTGCATCTTCGGTCTGGTAATTTCTTACTTGCTCTGTCCATTTTATCTTTCCAATATCATTGACCGCAGCCTCGACTTGCAAAAATGGAAGCACCTTATACTTTGCACCAAAATCAAAAGCCACGGACCTATTCTGATTACTCATCAAATAATTGCTGAATTCATTGCTCTCATAGGAATTGGCATTAAAAAGGTAATCGAAGCCAGCCGTATTCACTTGGCCGTTATTGACAGAAATAGTCCATAAAAAATCTTCTTCTCTAGTTTGGAGACTTCCCTCAAAATTATCTGCTAAGGAACCATGGAATAGCCCTTGAATCATTTTCACGCGAGCATCAATGGTCAGTTTATCATCTAAGAAGCGATTGGCATATCCCAACCCAAATTCATGGATACCATTCATTACAAATTTTGTATCCGATAAGTCTACTGTGGAACCGATGGCATTTGTATTCCCGTTAGCCAAAAACTCTAGCAAGGGCTCTCCATAAACCAAATCAAACGTCGCACGCGAATTAGCAAAAAGAGAAAAAGCGCCTTTTGAGGTGTTAATGTTCAATGCAAATAAGTTCGAACTTAGATCGAAATTCGTAAAGTTTTGATTTTGAGCTGATGTCCGCAATACATCGAAATCTATCACGAATTGCCCTTGATCGTTTTTTGACAATAATTGCTCTAGTCTAAAATCTGCTTGGATGTTCGTGCCGAAATTTAGCGCTGGCACACTCACAGAAACAGAATTATTAGGGATAAATGCAGGTTGAAGAGATTGTGTTTGTTGAACAAGGTCTCTCAATTCATAAAAAGCAAAATAACCCTGTCCTTGAACTTACAAAGTACCTAAAACGAAGACGAAGATGATGGTTAGCCTTTTCATATTACCCTCCTGCACCTTTAAGTTCTACATCTGCCTGAAGTGCAATCTTGATATTCAAGACATAATCATCGAAAAATTTAACAGCTAGTGCTTGGTCTGAATTTGTAGTGGAGAGGCGCGCTCTCACGTTTAGCCTTGCTGCCCTTTCCATTTGCCTCAGGTCCTCATCTTCTAAGAGGATCTCCGTCGAGCCGATAGCCTCACCAATCGTTCTGCCATCAGGTCCTATCTCTGCCGCAGTGAAAGCTGGACGTTCATCGATGGTGTAAATTACATCACCATTGGCGTCTAAGAACTGAATCTCTAAGTCACCACCCATTGGCATTTCATTGGTAGAGTTGACTTTCATCAAGGCTCTCTTCGCCTGCTCAACTGCTTCCCCATTTTTAAAATCAAAATTCTGGTTCGCCACTAATTCATCGATTGACATGTCTAAGGGAATCTCTATTAAAGCCGTCGCTGCAAGTGAATTCAGTTCATTAAGGAAATTGTATTGACTAGGCCCATTGACTGGATTAGAAATGGCCGATAAGCCCAGCCTAAAAGAAGTGGGCTGTGCTGAAAACAAGTCGTCGATATTCGAATTAGACACATCAATGAGATGTACCGTTTCTAAGGAAGACCCCTGTTCTAGCATGGTTGGTGCTTGTACAACTGCGAGTTGTTCAGTGATGCTTCCTGTCAAATCAATAATAGTTCCATTCTCTGTAAGCGCGGATATACCAGAATAATCAACCCCTAATGGGAAACCAAAAGAATTCTCTACCGTGAATTGAACCTTTGGATCAGCAAACCTTAAATTACCACTCGAAAAGATGTCAAAGAAAGCCAAATCAATTTATTGTTGATTAATATCCAGGCTTTTACTTCCAACATTGCCAAAAAATTCTGTATACCCCGCATTAGTAAGCTGCATATCGAAGCTTACGCCATCACTAGCAGCCAAATTACCTCCAGCTGGAACGTCAAAAGTGTAGGCCAATTCTAAAATAAATTTATTGGCTGAAGGATTGCCTGAGGCATCCAAATGAAGCAAGCCAACAAGCGCATTGAGTGCATTGGACACCTCTGCGTTACCAGAACTTGGTATAGAACCGCTCTCAACAACAGATGCCCCATTTTGAGCCAATGAACGAAACTTGACGGTATAGTCCAATGGATATGGTATGGTGGAGTTTAGTCGTAAACTTAAATTACCGCTATTAAAATAGACACTGTCTATTACCTCGTCGCCCTGACTCGAGAAATCAAATTCAAATACTTGACTAGCCAAAAATGGTTGCGTATTCGGCGAATTGTTAATAGTCGTATTACTTGGTAAGCTTCCACTAAAGTTCTGATCAAGGATTTATAAGAAATCGGAAGCCCCTTGAGCAGTTAATTGCTCTTCGTAGATAATGGTGACAACATTGTCTTCACCCGGTTCTATGACCGCGGTGCCACCATCTAGTTCAATAAATAATTCCGAGACCGTATATTCAATCTCTCCGAGAGGGATGGCAATACTTCCGTCCCAAAAAAATTCGCCAACTCTGCGTCCTGAAAATAATCTAAGTTACAGGCTGATAAAAATACAGTGAGAAAAGCGATGGCGAAGTAATTCTTATTCTTTATGAGGAATGTTTTTCGGGCATCACAACCCAGAGAATTATATAGACCAAAATACCAGGAAAAGCAGCACTAAAGAATGAAATCAATACATAGAGTACCCTTACTAAAGTAAGATCCCAACCTAACCACTCGGCTAGACCAGCACAAACACCTGCAATCGCCCGTTTGTCAACAGATCTGTGGAGACCTTCAGAATTCATTTCCATTTTAATTTTTTTAATTAAACTCAGTCTTTTATGCGATATGCTCCAATCAACGGGAAGTGATCAGAGTATTTGACCTCATTCAGGGTGTTAAATTGCAATAATTCTATCCCATCGCCAAAAAATTGATTGTCTATACGCAAAAAAGGTATTTTCCCGTTGTACGTGATTCCAAACCCTCGCCCACCTTCTTCAAAAGCATTTTTCAGGTTGTCTCTCAGCTTAAAATAATTGAAACTGTAAGGGACATCATTAAAATCACCCGCAACAATCACAGGATATGGGGATTTTTCAATATGCTCAAGCAAAACCTCTATTTGTTCTGCACGTGCCCGACTCCCTTTTAATATACGGAACTTTACATCCTCGTATTCATTCTGAATCCCTTCTCTGTCTTGAAGTTTTTCAGGATTAATCCCCATTGACTCTAAGTGAAGGCTATAAAACCGCACAGTGTCTTTTTTGATCTTAACATCTGCAAACAAGACGTTATTCAACTTTTCCTTTCCAAATAAAAGGCCTTTAGCAACAACGGGGTACTTCGAGAAAAAGGCCACATTAAACCGTGCGGCATCTGTCGCATCATAGTACCCTCCTCTTTGTTTTATTCTAGCAGTGATATTTTTAAGAGGATAATACTCTTGAAAGCAGAGGAAATCTGCATCCTGATCGATGATCCAATCAATGACCTCCTCATAATTTCCCTGGTTTGCCTCTGTAAACCATTTCACATTGTAGCTTAAGACCCTGAAGTCGTGGGGAGTTGATTCCTTGTCATTAGTATTCAGCTCGAATGATAATGCATAAAAAGGCCAAGCAATAAGTAAGGTAATCAGATATATATACCAATAGCGCCCATTCAGGATAAGAGAGAAACTAAACAAGATGGCGCTGATGAGGATAATAACTGGTATCGCAAAAGAAATAATGGATGCGTACTCAAAAACCAATGGAGACACCAAGACGCTCCCGTAGACGGTCAGGGCAATTGTCAGCCAAATAATCCCAAAATACTTCCCAAGAATGCGCATTTGTTCTCTGCTCTTGTATCAGTGAACAGTATAATTAGTAAAATCTTATGTGACAAACACAAAAAAATGCGACAAGTGCCGCATTTATTCTGTAAGGAACCACGCAAATAGTAAGACTATTCGCTTCTCAACGAATTGACAGGATTTGATGTAGCCGCCCTCATGGATTGATAACTCATGGTGAGTAAAGCAATCAATAAAGCGCCAAATGCGGTTACAGCAAAAATCACCCAATTGATCTCGGTTCTATATTGGAAATCAGCCAACCAATCGCTCATAAAGTACCAAGCCAAAGGTGCGCCGATCACAAAAGCAATCAGTACTAGCTTACCCATATCTTTCGAAAGCAGATAAACGATCTGCAATACATTAGCTCCTAGTACCTTTCGAATGCCAATTTCCTTTGTTCGGTTTTCTGCAGTGTATGATGCCAGACCAAATAGACCAAGGCAAGCAATCACAATGGCCAAACCCGCAAAGATGCCAAAAATCCTCCCCAAACGTTGCTCTGCATCATACATTCGATCAAATCGTTCATCAAGAAAAGATACGCCAAAAGGTTGATTAGGTGCTAGTTCATTCCAAGTACTCTCAAGTTTAGTGATCAACCCGGCATAGTCATCTGTATTGACTTTAATATTCATCAGTCTGTTGCTGTCGCCTAGTATCATACTCAATGGACCGATTTTATCTTTTAAGCTTTGATAATGGAAGTCTTTCACTACACCGACTACTTTTAATCCCTGAATCGTTCCTTCCGTATCTAAAAAACTCCCCACAATTTGACCGATGGGATCTTCCCAACCAAATTCTTTAACGGCCGACTCATTCAAAATTATCCCTAGTGAATCTGTTGGGAAATCTCTGGAGAAACTCCTCCCTTCAACCAGATTAATACCCATGGTTTCTAAGTATTCGTAATCTATTGTCCAATTACCCATCAACACCTGATTATCTTGAGTGGCCACTAATCCATTAATAAAGACGCTGTTATTATTGGATGAAGGCGTAGGCAAAAAACCAGAAATAGAAACGGATTTCACTTCAGAAAAGGTTTCAATCTGATTTTTGATGGCTTGGAGATTATCCCCAGCCAAATAGGCATCATTTACAATAATGACTTGGTCTCTTTCAAAGCCTAAACTCTTATTCTGGATGTAGTTCATCTGATTTAAAATAACCAGCGTACCAATGACAAGGAATATCGATGTGCAAAATTGAATAACGACTAGAACGTTTCGTAAAGCGCCACTTTTCATTCCACCGCTTAGACTTCCTTTGAGTACTTTAACGGGTTGAAAAGCGGAAAGGAAAAAAGCCGGATAACTACCCGCCAATACGCCAACCAATACGATTCCAGCAAATATACTCCCGTAGAATAAGGGTTCCGTGACAGGTAGCATCATGGCCTTATTGGAGAGGTCATTAAAAAAAGGTAAAGCCAAATAAGCTAAGGCTATTGCCAGCATGAAAGACACAAAGCTGATCAAGATAGATTCCGCTAAGAATTGATTGATCAATTGCGACTTCAACGAACCCAGTACTTTTCTGATCCCTACTTCCTTGGCTCTATGCGCTGATCTGGCAGTGGCCAAATTCATGAAATTGATACAAGCGATCAGTAAAATAAAGAGAGCAATAGCTGAAAAAATATACACATACTTGATATCGCCTTTGGCATCTAATTCTGCCAATAAATCAGATTTCAAATGAATGTCCGTAAGAGGCTGTAAACTCAAGACCATTTCTGAACCCGTACTCCCCATTTCTTCCCAATCCACATTCATGAATTGCTTCATTTCAGGACCAACATATTTTTTCAACATGTCCGGAAAGGTAGCGGCTAGTTTTTTCAAATCAGTGCCCTCGGCAAGCACTACATAGGTTTGGAAATTCATGCTCAACCAAACGTTCCGTTTCGATTCATCAAGCGTGCTCATTGAACACATCACATCAAAACCAAAGTGCTGATTTTTTGGCATGTCTTTGTACACTCCGGTTACCGCATAGTCTGTCCGCTCTGCTCCGTATTCAATGGTTTTACCAATAGGGCTTTCATCGCCAAAATACTTCGCTGCTGCAGTTTCACTCATGACCAGCGATCTGGGATTGAGCAAGGCTTCCTTTGGATTACCCTGCACCAATTCAATATCAAAGACGTCGAGGATAGAGTGATCGGCCCAGATGTATCGCTCTTCTTTAAACACCTTATCTCCATAACGCAAAAAAGGTGACCCACTTTGGCGGAATCGGCCAAACTCTTCCACTTCTGGATAATCTTCTTTTAACGTTTGCCCAACTATTGGACCAACAACAGCCAAGTCGAAAGCAGAACCATTCAATTCACCTGACATGGTCAATCGATAGATCCGATCGGCCTTTTTAAAATGTTGATCATAGCTTAGTTCATCGGAGACGAACAAGACAATGAGCAAGCAGCAGGCAATTCCAATTGCCAAGCCACTGATGTTCAAAATTGAATAGAATTTATTTCGCAATAAGCTCCGAAAAGCAACTTTAAGATAGTTCTTATACATGTTGTTCAAATTTATGCCATCACCTTACTACAAAAATCATAACACCCTTTCTCTTTAGGCACAAGACCTAGGTCAACCCACGCCGGTACTCGGTGAACGAACAGAATTCAATAGGTAGAACAACTGATTTCCATTCATCTGATCATCATTTTACTCGCTTCTGAGTGCTTCAACCGGATTAGCTATCGCCACTTTAATGGATTGATAACTCATGGTCAAAAGAGCAATTAAAAATGCACTTATCCCCGCTAACAAAAAGACAGAGATATTGATACTGGGACGGTAAGCAAAATCTTGAAAATACCAATTGACACCATACCAACCGGCCGCTGAAGCCACGGCAAAAGAGATCAAGACCAAAACTGAGACTTCTTTGCTCATGATGTAGACCAATTGCGTCATCGACGCCCCTAACACCTTCCGTATGCCTACTTCCTTGGTCTTTTGTTGTGCAGTAAAAGCAGCTAAACCAAACAAACCCAAGCAAGCTATAATGATGGCCAAGATGGCAAATACACTAAAGATATCACCAAGTCTCGATTCCGCTTGATACATGTTAATGAAACGATCATCTAAAAATGTGTATTCGAATGGTTGTCCTGGTGCCATTTCGTCCCAGTACATTCTCGCTTGATCAATGACAGTTTCGTAGGCACCAGCATTAAGCTTCAAGCCCAAAAAGCCTCCATCGGTTCCCAACCTCATGATCACAGGACCAATTTCCTCCTTGAGCGATTCAAAATGAAAATCTTCTACAATACCTATCACTTGAAAAGGCAGAAGGCCATCACCTTCTCCGCCCTCAAAAGTGCCAATGGTGGCCGTCTCAAGATCCGTTATGCCAAAAAGCTTCGCTGCTGTTTCATTGATCACCATCACTGTAGAGTCGGATTGATATTCCTTCTGAAAAAATCTACCTTCTTTAATTTTCAAACCATACACTTCAGCATAATTCACATCTACGATCCAATTTTGACTCACCACTCCTCTTTCTTGATCGATGATCGCATCAGGAAAAAACACAGTAGAAGAACGGCTAGAAGAGGTAGGCAAAAACCATGAGGCAGAGGTTTGCATCACCTGAGGAATGGCTTTGAGCTGATTATCAAATGCCTCCCGATTATCATCAAGCAAATACATGTTATGCACCAGTAAGATCTGGTCTTTTTCAAACCCTAACTTCTTGTTTTGGATGTACTGCATTTGGTTGATGATACTGAACGTCCCGATGATCAAAAGAATTGAAATGAAAAACTGGAAGCTCACCAAAACCTTTCGCAACGCACCACTCCGCATGCCCATACTCAAATTACCTTTCAGCACCTGAACAGGTGAAAAAGCAGAAAGAAAGAAGGCTGGATAAACACCGGCTAAAAAGCCCACAAGCGCAGATCCGATCAAAACAAGCGGTAGGGCATTGACAAAATCTATTGCCATTTGTCTATCGGCGAGCTGATTGAAGTAGGGCATTAATACCGTAGCGACCGCAAGCCCCAAAAGACCACTAACTAAGGTGATAACCACTGATTCGGAAATAAACTGCCCGATCAATTGGCCTTTTAACGAGCCCATGACCTTTCTTAACCCCACCTCCTTTGCTCGATTAGCTGAACGCGCTGTAGATAAATTCATGAAATTGATACAGGCAATGATTAGGATAAAAGCAGCGATCGCAGAAAAAATATAGACATAGGTGATGTCTCCTTCAGGCTCAAAGCCTCCATAGCCATTTGAATACAGATGAATGTCTGTAAGTGGTTGAAGAAAATATTCGAAGGAGTTCCCTGCTGCCTTGAACTGATCGTAATCCATGTCTAAGAATTGACGTAACTCAGCCCCCATATTTTCTATGGCAATCTGATTCATAGCGCTTTCGACCTCCTCAACATTGGTATTGGGATTCAAGGTGAGATAGGTCTCATAATTCTGGTTTAGCCAAGCCGGACTATTATATTCTTCCTCTCTGGTGATAAATGAGAGGATCATATCAAAGTGAAAATGGGTATTGCCCGGAATCTCTTCAAAAACTCCCGTCACCATGTAATCATCGTTGTTATCTAATTTCAATGTTTTTTGAAGTGGATCATCGGTTCCAAAATATTTTTCTGCTAAGCTTTGACTGATCACCACCTGGTTTTTCCTCAACAGAGCTTCTTTTGGGTTACCCTTAACTAGGTCGATTTGAAAAATATCGAAGAAGGTTTCATCTGCAAAAACGACTCGATCTTCAGTGAAGACCTTATCCTCATAGTTTACGATCCATTCGCCTGATCTTCTGAAACGAAGCCTCTCTTCTATTTGTGGTATTTGTTCCTTAAAAGTACCTCCGGCGGGTGAAGGATTCTCTGCTCCTTTAAAATCCCTACCATTAAAACTGCCTTCAATGACCACGCGATAAATATTTTCTGAATTATTAAAATGCTTGTCATAACTCAGTTCATAGGAAACATAGGTCATGATCAGCAAGCAACAGGCGATACCGATCGCCAAGCCTGAGATATTCAGAAAAGAAAAAAACTTGTCTTTGAAGAGACTGCGTATCGCAATCTTGAGATAATTGTTGAACATGGCATTGTTGTTTAGTTTTTGACCATGAAGTGCTGACCAACACTTCAGCAAAAAGACGCCTTCAAAAATGCATAAGTTGCATCAGGTCAGCATATTTTTTCCAAATGCTCAAATAGTCGACCGTCAAGCGTGTGATAAGACTTCATCAAATTTGCAGTCAAACAAGAATGAATGGGAAGGATACCGACCACATCACCTACTCGGATCGTTTCAAAAGTAACTGCATCTACCTCAAGTACACCATGTTCTTGTGAAATAGAGACCAGTTTGGCATCTGGAATGATCTGAGACCAACCCTTTTCTTCTAGAATGACCATCTCACCATAGAACTTCTTTTGATCGGCATCAACTAAATGATCCTTTGAAAAATGGACAGCTCCTCCATGAATGATCAGCCGATTACCTTCTTTTTTCGCCACGACCGGACAGGCAACAGCAACAGCAATTTGACTCTCTGCACATACATTGAGGTAATTCATGACCAGGTCGTAAAAGATAAAATTACCTGGCCCGATCTCGTCCACTCCATTCATTGCTTCAACTACAGTACAGCCTGGCGTATCACCGATTCGAATCTTGATGTCACTTTCAGTGACTAGTTTGTTTTTGACGAAATTCATTCGTTTGATCACCAAAGACCAAATTTGGCGAATCTCTTCGATGCCTTTGGCTTGATAGGTATTCCCAGGATGGCAATAAAGTCCGTAAAGGTTTACTAGAGCACACCCTTCAATAGCATCCAGCAAGTCTTGAATCTGATCAAGCGCCTGGCTCTGTATACCACTCCTACCGTAACCAGCGTCGATCTCTATCAGTACCTGAACGGGGTACGCTAAGCGATCAGCCAACAATTGAACAGTCTCTATTTCCGTAACCAGCAGCGTGATGGTACAGCCTTCCTTGACCATTCTGTTGACTTCTTCGACCTCAAGGATATTGAAAGGGAAGGCTATGGTGATGTCATTCCATCCATTTGCCGCGAAATAAGAGGCCATTTTAACGGAGGAAACAGTGATCTTATCAATACCTCTCGCGCGAAATAATTCTCCTATTTCTTTCGATTGATGTGTTTTGAAATGGGGGATGAGTTCGGTTTGCGTGCGCTGCGCCTTTTTGATCAGTGTATCTAGGTTCGCTTCTGCCTTTGCTAAGTTGAGTAAAAGGGTGGGTCGCTTAATCTGCATGTCCGAAGATACATAGGCTGTCGATTTTTTTCTTAGAAAATGTAACCCATTGAATTTTATTTCCGTTATTCAATTTAAAATGATATTAAATTGATATCATATTAAATTCAACATTATGAACAACGAAAAACCATTTAAGCCTTTATCAGGGTTCGGCATCCTCACCCTTGCCCTGCTGATCTTTGCCGCTGCTATTGCAGGGATCATCTTATTTAGAACCCCTTTAGCCGCTTTATTATTCATCGTTTTCTTTTTCATGTTACCTGGCTTTTTTATCATTCAACCCAATACCTCAAGAGTGCTGGTCTTCTTTGGTGATTATCGAGGTACTGTAAAAACGAACGGCTTTTTCTGGGTCAATCCATTTTTTTCAAAGAAGAAAGTGTCTTTGAGAGCGCATAATTTTGACAGTGAGCGCGTGAAGGTCAACGATAAACTGGGTAACCCGATCATGATCAGTGTCATCCTCGTTTGGCAAGTTGAAAACACCTACAAAGCCGCTTTCGAAGTAAATGACTACGGCCATTTTGTGCGCGTCCAAAGTGATGCAGCTGTGAGAAAGCTGGCCGGTTCATTTGCCTATGACAATTTCGAAGATGATGGGGAGATCACCTTACGGTCGGGCATGGAAGAGGTCAATCACGACCTTGAGGAAGAACTGTCTGAAAGATTGTCCATTGCTGGTATCAAGGTAATTGAAGCTCGTATTGGCTACTTGGCCTATGCAGAAGAGATTGCTAGTGCCATGTTACAAAGACAGCAAGCCACTGCGATCGTCGCCGCTCGTTACAAAATTGTTGAGGGTGCAGTAGGTATGGTAGAATCAGCCTTGGAGGAGTTGAATAAAAAGCAGATTGTCGACTTGGATGAGGACAAGAAAGCCGCAATGGTAAGCAATCTCATGGTGGTGCTATGCTCCGACAAATCTGCCTCACCTGTTGTAAATACCGGTACCCTTAACCATTAATACTTGATTCATGGAATACAAGATCATACAAAAAGGGCCTTTTGAAAAGGTCGAAAAATTCGAGAGAAGACTGAATGAATTGTCGATGTCAGGCTGGAGGGTCGTCACCTCCCTTGGTGACTTTTACTTGGTCTTAGGAAAACAAAAACTTTGATATGTCAAAGAAGAAACCTTTTGTGCTAAGGATAGATCCAGAACTTTTGGCAGCCGTTGAAAAATGGGCTGCTGATGAGTTCAGGAGCACTAATGGCCAAATGGAATGGCTCATTAATAAAGCACTAAAAGAAACAAACAGAACCCCTAAAAAGAAAGAATAAGATGCAACATCAACATTACAAGTGCCCAAAATGTCAAAATCGAAATTTTGAAACGGATACCATTGCCACAACCGGCGGAGGCTGGACAAAGATATTCGACCTTCAGAACAGAAAATTTCATGTGATCTCTTGTTCAAACTGTGGATATTCAGAAATGTATAAAGGAGGTCGTTCGCGATCGATCACACAGATACTAGACTTTTTCACTACCTAATTATGGAAGAACAAGGAGCATTGATTTTTGCTCATCTGATGATGGGCGTTTCGACGTTGTTGCCAGCGCTGATCATGAAGAATTTGGACCTCGAAAAACCGAATATGTGGATCGGTTATCGGACTACCTGGTCCATGAAGTCAGTCGATACTTGGCGTTATGCGAACACCAAAAGCGCAGACTACTTACTTTGGGCTGCGCTAAGTGTCATTGCCATTCAAGCAACTACTTTCTTTTTATTGGAACCAGAGATCAGTTTGTTGATTGCTGCGGGTACTTTAGTCGCGGCAATTGCAGCCACCATGATAAAAACCGAAATGGGCTTAAGGCAAAATTTCGACAAAGAGGGGAATCCAAAAATTGATCTAGATCGCTTCTGAGCCTGGCTCACTCGAGGTCCGTGGACTATTTAACCACCAATCAACAGCACTTTTTGGTTTTCTGTAATGGCGTCCACCATTTTCGTGTAGCTAATGCGCTCGCCTGTCTTATTTGATACATAAAAGTATTCTAAGGCCTCCAGCTCAACAGTGCATTCTCCTAACTCATATCGAAGTGATTTGACCAATGACCCCTCAACAATGGGTGCTCCATTGAGATCAAGGAGCTTTGGAGGTTGTTTCTCTTTAGATTTCTTCTTGAATAGGCCAAACATTGGATTCGATTAAGGTGTAAATATAAACGTGTTTTTCAATTTTGAACGCCTTCATCACTGCCAATTCCTCCTCAATAGCCAGCTCACAACTCTCCTTTTGTGCCCTAAAAAGATTATCCTTTGAATAGGACAGACCATTATGTTAAGTCACTCGCCGCTAGAATAGTCATTATTCACCGAAAGCATTTTCTATACCCTGAAAAACACTAATTTTGCTGCCTTGTTGAAACAGAATTGGTTAAGCGGTAATGGCGGACTACAATCACAAAGAAATTGAGCCTAAATGGCAGTCATATTGGAAGCAAAACGAAACATTCAAAGCTTCAGTTGATAGGAACAGACCCAAATTCTATTCTCTCGACATGTTTCCTTATCCTTCAGGAGCAGGCTTACATGTGGGCCACCCGCTAGGCTATATCGCTTCTGATATCGTTTCTCGCCATAAACGCAACAAGGGATTCAATGTCTTGCACCCCATGGGTTTTGATGCTTTTGGCTTACCTGCCGAACAGTATGCCATTCAAACGGGGCAGCACCCCGCCATCACTACCAAACAAAATATTGAACGTTACAAAGAGCAATTAAAAAATATTGGCTTTGCCTTCGACTGGGATAAAGAAGTACAAACTTGCGATCCGAAATACTATAAATGGACGCAGTGGATCTTCATGCAAATCTTCAATAGCTGGTATGATCATAAAGCTCAAAAAGCACGTCCTATCAATGAGCTAATCAAGCTTTTCGAAAATGAAGGTAATCAAACCATCGATGCTGCTTGCGACGATGACACGCCCCTATTTTCTGCAGAAGATTGGAAAAGCTGGTCTGAGAAAGAACAACAGCATATGCTGCTCAAGTATCGATTGACTTATCTATCAGAAACGGCGGTAAATTGGTGTCCTGAATTGGGCACAGTGCTTTCCAACGATGAGGTCAAAGATGGCTTCTCAGAGCGTGGTGGTTTCCCTGTTTTCCGCAAAAACATGCAACAATGGAGCATGCGCATTACTGCATATGCAGAAAGATTGCTGCAAGACTTAGAAAGCATCGATTGGCCAGAACCACTCAAAGAGATGCAGCGCAACTGGATCGGCAAATCTAAAGGAGCCGAAGTGCGCTTCAAAGCTGAAGATTCAGACATAGAAATTGAAGTCTTTACTACACGCATTGATACGATCTTCGGTGTGACCTTCTTGTCACTAGCCCCCGAAAGTGAATTGACTGCGCAACTGACCACTCCTGAGCAAAAAGAAGCTGTGGAAGCTTATGTGGCACAAGCAGCCACGCGCTCTGAACGCGACCGAATGGCCGACGTGAAGACCATTTCGGGCGTTTTCACAGGTAGTTACGCCATTAATCCATTCAATGGAGAAAAAGTACCGATCTGGGTGGCTGATTATGTATTGGCAGGCTATGGTACCGGAGCCGTGATGGCCGTCCCTTGTGGTGACCAACGGGATTACGATTTTGCCAAGCATTTTGATTTACCAATCGTACCCGTGATCAAAGATGCAGACATCAGCGAACAGGCAGATGCGCGGAAAGACGGCACCATGATCAACTCTGATTTCTTGAATGGGCTGAGCTGCGTGGACGCCATCGACAAGGCCATTGCCTTTGCAGAAGAAAAAGGGGTTGGCAAAGGCAAGATCAATTACCGCTTAAGAGATGCCATCTTTGCCCGTCAGCGCTACTGGGGTGAACCTGTTCCAGTGTATTTCAAAGATGATGTGCCTTACCTCGTAGATGAAAAAGACCTTCCCGTCATTCTACCGGAAGTCGACAAATACTTACCCACGGAAGATGGAGATCCTCCTCTCGGCCGAGCAGAAAATTTCACGTACACACCCGCAGGCGAAACTGCAGCCTATCCATTAGAATTGAGCACTATGCCAGGTTGGGCAGGTTCAAGCTGGTATTGGTACCGCTACATGGATGCGCACAATGAAGAAGCATTCATCGACAAAGAAGCACAAGCATATTGGGAAAACGTAGACCTCTATATCGGAGGATCTGAGCATGCGACTGGTCACCTCCTCTACTCACGCTTTTGGAACAAGATCTTGTTTGACTTGGGCCATGTAAATCAGCAAGAGCCGTTCAAAAAGTTGATCAACCAAGGGATGATCCAAGGGAGGTCGAATTTTGTGTTTCGGGTTAAGGGGGAAAATAAATTCGTGTCGAAGGGCTTGAAAAAAGAGTTTGATACGATTCCAATGCACGTAGATGTCAGCCTTTGTCGCAATGATGAACTAAACATTGAAGCTTTTAAAAATTGGCGTCCTGACTTAGCAGATGCAGAGTTTATCCTAGAAGGTGGCAAATACATCTGCGACTGGGAAGTAGAAAAAATGTCCAAGTCGAAGTACAATGTGGTGAATCCCGATGAGATCATCGAGCGCTACGGAGCCGACACCCTGCGCTTGTACGAGATGTTCTTAGGTCCTTTGGAACAATTCAAACCCTGGAATACCAATGGCATCGATGGCGTTCGTAAGTTCTTAGGCAAACTGTGGCGCTTGTTCCACAATGAAAAAGGTGAGTTTGAGGTATCGGATAATGATCCAACGAAAGAAGAGCTTAAATCCCTTCACAAAACGATCAAAAAGGCTGAAGAAGACATTGAGCGGTATTCATTCAACACCTCGGTCTCAACTTTTATGATCTGTGTGAATGGGCTATCTGCCCTAAAGTGTAATAATCGACAGATCCTTGAGCAGTTGTTGGTGGTCATCTCTCCTTATGCACCTCATATCACAGAGGAGCTTTGGTCTATACTAGGAAATGAAGGAAGCATCGTGGACGCACCATACCCTGAATTCAACGAAGCGCATCTCAAAGAGGATGATATCGAGTATCCGATCATGATCAATGGCAAGATGCGAGCAAAGATCACTGTCTCTGCTGATCTGGACAAAGGAGCTATCGAAGCTGCGGCTTTAGCCCATGAATCCGTTCAGAAGTGGTTGGAAGGAAAAGTACCAAAGAAGGTGATCGTTGTACCGAATAAGATCGTGAATTTGGTGGTTTAAAGCTGTGAATAAGCCAAAGGCTTAAGGTAAACCCTTAAAATATTGTTCATATTACCTTTAAACTCTTCAAGAGCCGAGATTCGTTTCCATTCAGGATGCTGAATGAATTGACTCCATCCGGTTGCATTGGCCTCTTTACTTTCTGTAACCAATAGGTAGGTGAGGCATGGTATGGCTCCACCTGCTAGGTTCACTCCGAAGAACACCATATTTAATCCAGCATCTTCAAATATTGGAAACTCATGTTCATCGAACATCTTCAATTTACTACGAAGTGCCGCCTCATTAGGACTTGTGTATATCCTTAATTCAAAAAAACCATTCTCTATTCTAGGGTTTTTCAACTCAGGAAATCCAACAGACGATTGAATAAGACTTGTTTGAATCTTATCAAAAGGCACTTCATCAGCGCCTGCTTGAAAGTAGTTTGCTGCTGCTTTCTGATATTGCTCATCCTCTTCCAGCACTTTTCTAGCGGACTGAAAGTCTGAGATGGTCGCGTATGGAATTAACACATATATCTTTGCGGGTAAAGTCGCTCCTTCCTCTTCAAAAACTCCAATTGATTTGCTTCCTAGCCTATTCATGGCAGGGATGAACGCTTCTGACAAATAACGGTGCAGTAGGTCGGCTGACTTAAAAAAATTGAGCTCATAGGTTCTTAATTCATAGACTTGCTCTTGTCCAACACTGATGAAAGAAAAGAGACTAAGGCAACCTATGAGGATATGTTTTTTCATGTCTTTCAAATAATTTCAAGCGAAATTAATCATATAAATCGAGCGAACTGTAGTCTACTAATAAGGAAGCTGCCACTACTCCTTTATTATCCATAAAAGATTCCTACCTTGGGCATCCTTAAAACTAGAATTATGAAAAATTACCTCAGTAGCCTAGCTATCGCGTTGATCACGATCACTTTAATTTCATGCGATTCTGATGGCTTCAAGCAAACCGAATCTGGGTTGCAATACAAGTACAATAAAAAAGGAGACGGACAGAAAGTTGAAAAAGGCTCTTTTGTGAAAACTAAACTCAGCCTGATGATAGAAGATTCTGTTGTTTGGACTTCTTATCAAGCACCAGATTCTCTCTTCTCTTTTGTAGTAGGTTATTCAGGTGTCATTCAAGGCTTTGAAGAAATGGCCCTTTTGATGCAAGAAGGTGATGATGTATACGTAGCCATTCCAGATTCCTTAGCCTATGGTGACCAAGGAGCCGGTGGCGTGATTCCACCGAATGCAACTGTTGTTTATGACCGCTACGAAATGGTCAGTGTTTCTGAGCCCAAATTGATCCTCTCCGATTCTTTGATCGCAGCTTATCAAAACGGAGGAGATGAAAGCATGTTTGCATTCTTTGATGAACTGAATAGCTCAGGAGATATCAATAACTACCACACGCAGCTGCAACTCGTGGAGCCTTTATTAAGTCAAATTTTTCAAAGCCAGCAGATGGCTACACTTGAAGGTCTCATCAAACGATTCGATACAGAAATATGGGAAGGCGACCAAAACATGCTGAGTTATTACAGCATTGTAGCCATTCAAGCACAGGGCAGAAGTGATGAAGCCATTGCGATGGCAAAAGACCTTTTAGCGAACAACCCAGGAGAAGAATGGGTACAAAACCTTATTGGTCAGCTTGAAGCACAGAAAGCACAAGCCGATCAGCAATAAGCGCTATTGAACGAATAAAAAAAGCCCCTATATGGGGCTTTTTTTATTTACTCTTTTTAATCCCTAACTCCTTCTCATACCAAGCCATAATCGGTTGAAATGGACCGAATTTGTGCTGTTCAGCCGTAAACCCATCTACCCAAGGACCATAAGGCGTTGACACCGGCTTCAAGTTCTTATCGGGGAAATCAGCTTCAGGATTTGCTTTCATCGGTCGTTCAAAAGAATTGATATAGGCCGCTACATGATATGCCTCTTCATCGGTCAAGACCGGATTATCTTTTGACGCCTGTAAATAAGGCATGTTCGCCTTGATGAATTCAGCGGCTGTGATCACACGATGCATGCCTGCCCCGTGATTGTAAGAGTTCTCCCCCCAGAGTGGAGGATAAACGTAAAGTCCTTTACCAGCGCGCTGGCCTTGTCCATCATCCATGTGACAGGTTTTACAATGCTTTTCATACACCAATCGACCCTTCTCAGGATCTGCTTTTACTTCTGGTAAAGTAACCTTGGTAAATCCTTTGTAATAATCTTCCTTCTCCTCCGGCACATCTTCGCTCAGCCATTCCATGTAGGCGACCATGGCTTTCATTTCTAAAGTCTCGTGCGGTATCTTTTCGCCATTCATGCTGCGTTCCATGCATCCGTCAATGCGCTCCGCCAAAGTACCGATCTTGTTCTCTCTACCCCTGAACTGTGGAAAACGATTCGCAACTCCTAGGAATGAACCCGCACCAGGTTTGGTGCCCGCCTCTAAATGGCAACTTTGACATGTCAGCAGATTACCTGCGTATTGTTTATCCACTTTGCCGGCTAGTGGACCAATCAGTTCTGGTGACTTTGTGATCAGCTCATGTCCCATTCTAATCAAAGACTCCTTTTCATGTCCCGCCAGATCGACCGTAATCTTTCGAGGTCTCCATTGTTCAGGATCAACTTTTTGAGACGAAAGTAATCCAGGATTTACCAACCCCAGTACCCCAAATGCGATTGTCGCAAAGAGCACAAAGACAACGAGGCCGGTCAGCTTTGTGATCATTGATATTTCTTTATTGACATTCATATGCTAAAAAGTATAACTCAAGATAAAATCTGTATGGAAAATATTGGCACGGTTGATCAAATAGCGATCTTCTTCACCAATATCTTCAGCTAAAAAACGATAGGCCATGTAGAGCTCTGCGCTTAATCCTTTCAAGAAAGAAGTGGATGTATACTTCATTGAAAGGTCTAAATGGCTATGTGAAGGCAAGCGATACTTACTCTTGGTGTAATCACCAGGAAAAGGCAACCAATTGCGTGAAATGCTGCTGACATAGCGATACACTCCTTTGTCACTCTTTACAAATCGTTGCCATTTGAACATGATAGAGTGCGCATCTCGAAGCCCTTCCAATCTCGTCCTCCGCTGAAAGGTATAAAAGGGCTCTAAACCCCAATCACGGGTTAATTGTAATCTCCCTTGATCAAAAAACCTTGAATAATTGAACTGAAAGACATTCTTGCGTAGGCTCTTTTCAAGCCTTAGGCCCAAATAACTTGCGCGATCATCTGGCAAATAAGTGAGGTTAGGGTTCACATTCCCGCCATCATTTATTTTAAACTGCTGTATAAAGAGGGCATTGGCTGACCATTGATTACCCAACTCTACCTTAGTTTCTAGCAAGACGTTATTCATCACATTGTCCACGTATTGATTCCATACCGCTAAATGCCAATACTGATTCACTTGCCAATCAACCCCAAGCATGGCGATGTAATTGGACTCTACATTGCCTAAATAACGACTTGGCCCACCATCTACACGAAAACCGTTCCCTCCTCTTCCGAACGAATCACCTATATTTCTGAACTGAGCATCAAATCTTGTGGCAAATCGATTGATCCATGCCGCTTCAATATTCAGATTCTCTAGTTCTCCATAATGATAAAAGATGCCTTCACTTGCATCAGGGAATGGCCATGGTTCAGGGTTGATGATCGGGGAGCTAAAAAGATGCCTTCCCACTATCAGTTTATGCTTACCTGACTTGAATTCAGCATTCAACACCGCCAATTCAAACGCGGTTCGCCCATCCAGCCAAAAGGGATTCCACAAATTCCCTTCGTAAATAGGCCCGTTTAAGGTCGTCGGATCAATCCTGATAATTCCATCTAATCCCAAATGCATCAAGCCATAACCAGAGGCATTAAAGGTCAACCAAGGTTTTGCACGATAAGAAAGGTCGATGTGGGCATGGGTAACCGTCGCATAAAAATTAGTTAGGTCACCTTCATTCATCGTTTGCATTGACCTGACAGTAGCTAGGCCACCCCACTGCAAGCGCGATGCAGTGGTGTCATTTTGTGCATAGGCGATCTGCACCATGCTCAAGAAGATGGTCAAAGTCAATGATCTCATGTCCTTTATTATCCTAGTGAGGGAGTTTATCTCTCAGGATTCCATAAACGAAAGTACCCAAAACTGCAAAGGCAATTACTACTGCTATTGCTAAAACACCGTTTCCTAGCAAAACGAACATTGGTCCAGGACAAGCACCTGTCATCGCCCAACCTAAACCGAAGATGGTTCCTCCGATGAGGTATCTAGGTATAGTAAACTCTTTGGGTGTAAAGACGATCTCGTTGCCTGCAATGTCCTTCATTTTTCGTCTTTTGATGATCTGCACGACAATGATTCCAAGCACTACTGCCGAACCAATCACTCCGTACATATGAAAAGACTCGAACCTAAACATCTCATAAATCCGATACCATGAAATGATCTCCGCTTTGGTAAATGTGATACCAAAGAAAACGCCTAAAAAGATATATTTTAAAAACTTCATGTGCTTATAGCGTTAGGATGTAAGGTAAAAGAAGATGTGTCATGGCAAGTCCACCAATAAAGAACCCGATCACTGCCACTAAGGAAGCTGGTTGTAGATCACTCAAGCCACTAATGGCATGACCACTCGTACACCCTCCGGCGTAGCGTGTTCCGAAACCGATCAAGAAGCCACCAACAACTAGCATGATAAATCCACGCAATGAGAATAATGCATCAAAGCTAAATAATTCCATTGGTGCAATATCTGAGCCTGGGTTTGCGATACCCAAAGTCTCTAAGTTGGCCTTAGTGCTCTCTGAAATCGCAACAGCCGTATCAGGAGATAAGAATTGGTGGGCAATAAAGCCACCAATAATAGTACCTATGGCAAAGACTAGATTCCAAGTCTGTTTCTTCCAATCAAAATCAAAAAAGTCGCAGCTTTTCCCACCACCAATAATCGAACACATTGTTCTCAAGTTGGCAGAAAGTCCAAAGTTGTTGCCAAAGTAAAGCAACATGAACATGGTAAAGGCAATAATTGGCCCTGCTACATACCAGGGCCATGGTTGTTGAATAAACTCTATAATACTCTCCATCTTAGTTTAATGTACTTGGACAAACGTAATCCGTTACTTCAATACCGGTTTCAACAATTGCATCGAAACCACCAGTGATATCCACCAGTTGCTCATAGCCTCTCGATTTTAAGATCGAAGAGAAGATCATTGAGCGATACCCTCCTGCGCAATGCACATAATATTTCGTATCCTTATCGATTCTGTTCATTTCATCATTCACAAAATCTAATGGCGTATTCTTAGCCTTTTGGATATGCTCAGCTAAGTATTCTCCTGGCTTTCTCACATCAAGGATATTCGTTGATTCCTCATCAACAATCCCTTTGAGTTCTTCAGCAGAAATCGAATCAATCGTATCCACCTCTTTTCCAGCGGCTACCCAAGCTTCCATTCCACCTTCCAAATACCCGATGGTATTGTCATAACCCACTCGTGACAACCTCGTGACGATTTCCTCAACTCTGTCTTTGTCTGCTACTAAAATGATGGGTTGCTGCAGATCGGTGATCAATGCACCCACCCAAGGGGCAAAGTTTCCATCAATACCAATGAAGATCGAATTAGGGATAAATCCTTTTCTGAACTCATCTTCATGTCTCGTATCTAAAACCAATGCACCTTCATGATTGGCCATCGCTTCGAAGGTCTCAATATCAAGTGCGACATTCCCTTTCTCCATGATATTGTCAAGGCTATCAACACCTTGTTTGTTCATCATGGCATTCTTAGAGAAATACTGTGGAGGAGGTAAAATACCGGTCGTCACCTCTTTGATGAACTCTTCACGGCTCATGTCTGCACGTAAAGCGTAGTTATTCTTTTTCTGATTACCCAAAAGATCAGAAGTCTCTTTACTCATGTTTTTACCACAGGCAGATCCTGCGCCATGTGCTGGGTAAACTACTACCTCATCAGGCAAGGTCATGATCTTGTTTCTTAAGCTATCGAACAACAAGCTGGCAAGGTCTTCTTGTGTTAAATCAGACTTTACTGCAAGGTCAGGGCGCCCCACGTCACCAATGAACAAGGTATCACCACTGAATATAGCGTGCTCTTTACCTTCTTCGTCAATCAATAAATACGTTGAACTTTCAGGCGTATGACCCGGCGTATGCAATACCTTGATCTTTACATCTCCTAATTCAAAGATCTCGCCATCCGTTGCTTCATGAATATCGAATTCTGTCTTAGCTCCTGGCCCATAAATGATCTCAGCACCCGTTTTACGGGCTAAGTCAACATGACCCGATACAAAATCGGCATGGAAATGCGTTTCAAAAATATATTTTATTGTCGCATGATTCTTCTCAGCCATTGCAATATATGGGTGAGTCTCACGCAGTGGATCGATGATTGCCACCTCTCCTTTGCTTTCAATGTAGTAGGCACCTTGTGCCAAACAACCTGTGTAAATTTGATCTATTTTCATCACTTAACTTTTTTCTAAAACTGGTATATAACCGTACAATGGTGACGCTAAATTCGTTCCTCTAAAGGATTTAGACCGTAACTAAAGTTACATTATTTGTTATGTTGTTGTGAAATTGCACTCCCTCTACTTTCATAGTTCGCGGATAAACAGTAATTGACCGCCTCGTCTGTTGTCAGGAAAAACAGCTCTTGGCTGCTTCCGATCAAACCATTTTTATAAAACGCATCTCTTACTGGACCTCTCACCTCGGCGAAAACAATCTTAATTCCTTTTTCCTCCAACGTTTGAAAAAGATCCTTAAGTCCGCCGATAGCTGTCGCATCAACATACGCCACTGATGAGGCGTCGAGTACAACATATTTTTGTTGACCCGATTTGGTCTCCACTTCTTGAACAATTCGCTCTTTGATGGTTTGGATATTTACAAATGCAAAAGGTGCATCTATCCGCATCACTAAAATATTATCCCATTGCTCTAATGCGTCAAATCGCTTGATGTTTCTGTATTCAGTAAACCCTTTCACCTTTCCTAAAACGGCCATGTGTGGATTTGCTGCTCGAAAAAGCAAGATCAATATCGACAACACAATACCGCTAACGATGCCTGGCACCATGCCCGTCTGAAGGGTAATGATAAAAGTAGCCATCAAGAGACCGAATTCAATCTTATTGGTTTGCCACAACTCCTTTACATAAGAGAAGTCAACTAGTCCCGATACTGCTACCATAATGATAGAGGCTAAAATGGCATGTGGCAAATCATAGAAAAGTGGTGTTAGAAAAAGCAGGGTTAGTCCTACTAACACCGCACTAATGATGGATGACAAAGGTGTGTTCGCTCCACTTTGATGATTCACTGCTGAGCGAGAAAAGCCACCCGTTACGGGGTAACTTTGAAAAAAGGAACCCACCAAGTTTGCGGCACCTAAGCCAATCAGTTCTTGGTTAGGTACTACCTTATAATCTCGTCGCTTGGCCTCGATGGCTTTAGCTACAGAAAATGCTTCCATAAAAGCAACAACGGCTATCGTAAGGGCTAGTGGCAATAACTTCTGAATGGTCTCCATCCTCAAGTCAGGCATGATCATACTTGGCAAACCACTCGGCACTTCTTTGACAATGCTTACCCCCTTCTCATCAAGTCCCATAAAGGTTACGATCAAGATCCCCATGACGACTGCCATTAGTGAACCGGGTACTTTTGGTGCATATTTCTTCAAGGCCTTGATCAGGACAATACCTGAAACGCCTAACAATAAGGTAGGGAGATGTGTAAATTGAATAGATTCGACGGCGTTGATCAGAATGTTGATCACCTGATTACTTTTTTCAATGTCCACTCCGATCAGGTACTTGAGTTGGTTGAGCCCAATGATCAAAGCTGCAGCAGAAGTAAATCCACTAATGACAGGCTTGGCCAACAAATTGGTAATAAAGCCCATCCTAATAATTCCTAATAATAATTGTGTAGCGCCCATCAAGAAGGCCAACATGATGGCGTAGGTGACATACGCCTCAGAACCTTCCGTCGCTAAAACAGAAACTCCAGTAGCCACAAGTAGAGAGTCCATCGCAACAGGAGCGACAGAAAGCTGCCGGGAGGTGCCAAAAAGTGCATAGATCAATTGTGGAACTACTGAAGCATACAAACCATAGACAGGGGATAATCCAGCGATTAGCGCATACGCCATCCCCTGTGGGATGAGCATTACTCCCACAGTAAGCCCTGCAAATAGGTCACCACTCAGCCAAGATCTTTGATAATTAGGAAGCCACTCGAGAATCGGAAAATACTGCTTCATATGGGCTAGCGTTGATCACCAATAAATGTATCTGATTAAACACTTATTCAAGGTGACGATTGTTACATAAAATCTTAGAGTCCTTATTCAAGTATGTCAGACTTAGACCTCAGTTCTTGCTCAGGCGTACCCGATAAAACAGAAAGTCGTTTGTATGACTCATCCACCCAAGGCTGATATTTATCGTCCGATTCTCGATATGAAACCGCAAATAGACTGTAGTATTTTATGGCATCCTGTTGCTCTCCAAGTTGATCGTGCATCTGTGCCAAACGATAAACTAAATAGCCCCAAGTGGCACCATTTGTCGCTGACCCGGCTTCTCCATCAGAGGGATATCTACTTTCAGCTAGGTTTTTATAAACACCTTTTGCCTTTTCAAAATTGCCTAACAACCTGTAGTTATCTGCCTTAAATAAATTTCGAGTCCTTGAAAAGTTTACCGCAATGTTCCGATCAATTTCTCTAATCTCAGTAACGGCAGAATCAATATACTCGAGTGACACTTGATACTCTTTCTTATAGTAGGTCTCAAAACTCTTTAGATTGTAATATAGGAGCCTTGAAAACTCTGAAACAGACCCCACATTTGAATCTGTATTGTCATCAAAATAACTCAACAATGTATTTGTTCTAGAGTAAAATCCCGATTCATCACCACTGGCCAAGTACATTAAGCCTTGTATATATTGAAGGACCAACTTGTCATCCAGTTCGATATCTGGATCTTCTAAATAAAAATTCATGCCTTCGATGATCAAGTTTTCTTTCCCCTCAAAGAACCTGAGTTCGGGATGGCCATCGGCTAGAAAAAGCGTATAAATTTCGATGGTGAAATAGCCCTCTAAGTATTCATCAAATACATCTTCAACCAGTAAAGCATGTCTTCCAGTAGAAGAAAATTTAGCTCTTAGGTAAAAATTAGTATACACTTCCAAGATAGGGTCGAGCTTCATCATCCGATCGACTAGCTCTAAACCATTAACCTGCTTCATTGCTGGTCGAACCTTGAAATCAAAGTCATCAACATCAATTTGATTCGCTACATTCAGGGGTTCTTGATCTGTAACCTCCTCCTTTATATTCAAAATCTGAAATTCCCTATTGAGATCCTGGGTGCCTGTTCCCTCAAGCAGGGTCATGTAATCCTCTGCATCTTTTTCATTTTCTTCAATAATTGCTATATCAATTAGATGCAGCAAAACCTCCTTATTGGTTGAATCTAGCGCTAATAATCGCGTAAGATATTTTTTAGCTTCCGTTACATCTCGCGCCTCAAGTTCTCTATGATGAAATACAGACTCTGCCAATCCCATGAGAATTTCACTTGACTCGACATACTTGTTCAAGAGCCGATTAAAGTTTCTTTCTGCACGGATATCAGATTTCTCAAACTCAATTTTCGCTTGAACAATTTCCCCCAATTTCCCGCTCGACATTTCACTACTGAGTTCCTGTAACCTATAGAGATTAGGAAGATATTCTTCTCTTCGAATTTCTTGATCTAAGCCCAATTGTAACCAGCCAGCGATCTCTAAATATTTGGCATAAGCCAAAATAAATGTAGAGTCCCTGTCAATTGACTCTCTGATCTTCTCAAGCGCCACCTCATAATTGCCTTCTTTGATGGCAATTGTACTCTCGATATATGGAGGAATTGCATCAGGATTCTGCGCCGTCATGATGGCACTACTATTAAAGGTTTTTCCTTTTCGGTTCAACTCTTCGGCAGCTAGTCGCTGAGAAGACTTCATGACGATGTTATAGTAATCCGCTTTATTCCCATTTTCTATGATGGGCTCACCCAATGGAGCTCCCGTAACATCATAGGTATTCAATGTGAATTCCAGTCGATCGCCAAAAACAGACATGGTACCTAAAACTGACCGATTGGCCCCAATGGCGCTTGATATCTTGGCTGCATCTGCAATAGTGATAATGTCTAAGCCTCCTTGGTTGATCTCATTCAGTAACAAATCATTGTCTGCCGCATTGAGGTCAGGAATTAAATTGAGCTGATTGTTGATCAACCCTTGTATACCATACTTGTAATCGTCATCCAGATCGCCTACCAATTTGATTGGGTAAACAGCAATAGCATCCGTTTTTGAAAGTACTGGAGCTGCCGAGGCACCACTTCCAAACTGCCGATCAACAAGAAGTAAGATCACTGCTATACCCAAAACAACGGTAATTCCTTGATTAAGGATCTTACCAGTTCTTTTTGTGAATTTACCTTCAGGAACCTGATCAGTCTTTTTAAAACCTTCAGTTGTTAGTTCAAATATCCATGCTGCGATGACTGCAATAGGCAAACCAATCCCAAGCGAAATGTAGACCACTCTTTTGAAGCCTGTGGTCAACTCAAAGGTATTGGACATTACATCAACAAATTGAATAATGGCCCAACTCGCAACACAGTAAAAGATGAACACTTTAACTACGTTCCGCTCCTTTAATTCTTCCCAAAAGTTCTTTAAACCGTCAATGTCCGACATGGTAACTGATCGTATTTATATGTACCTAAATATATTCAATAAATCGTGGCTTCAGCCAAATGCTGTATTTTTTGACACGAACAGCATTTTTCTTTACACTTTTCTAATAATTGATATTACATTTTCACTAGCACTTTCGCAAGTTGCTTAGATTCTCTATCTCTCAAGAACTTGCAAGACCATCCATGATGTCTTGAGCCTTCGCAATAGATGCGTTACCTAGAATCAATTAAAATGACTCATAGATACGTGAGATTCAGATATGCATTACATGTGAGGGTGCCTAGAAACGGCACGCAGCGGAAACGTTGACATGGAACAAAATAAATGGAAGCCCAAAAAGCTTCCTTCAGTTATTTCTTGGTTCGATAAGAAGTTGGTAACGGTTGAATGATCCAAAAGAAGTTCTACCGATGCTTAGTGTATTCGCCAGTAAATCGCTTTAAAGTACTTCGATTCGGTTTCGATGGAGCTCGATCCTTTCTTCTTTCTCTAATTTCTTGAGTAAGCGTGAAACCACTACCCGCGAGGTATTCAGTTCTTGTGCGATCTTCTCATGTGTTTTATTGATGACGAATGAGCCTGAGCTTTGCTTTTTGTCGAGTAAATACTTCATCAAACGCTGATCCATGTTCATAAATGCGATGCTGTCGATGGTACTGAGCATTTCATCAAAACGATCGTGATAAGAATCAAAAATGAATTTCCTAAAGCTACGGTATTTGACCATCCATGTGTCGATATTCTGCATGGGCACCATCCAAATAACCGCCTCGGTTTCGGCAACTACCTTGAATTCGCTGATCTGCGACCCCATACAACAGGAGATACTCATGGCACAGGCATCTCCCCCTTCTAAGTAATAAAGAAAGATTTCTCGCCCATCACTATCTTCGCGCATCACCCGAAGGGTGCCAGAAATTACCATCGGCATTTGAGAGGCCTCCGAACCTGGGGAGATCAATAACTGCCCCTCTCTAACCTTCATTAACCTACCTGATTGAGCAATCTCCTCAATCAATGCATTTTCAAGGTTTGCCTGCTGCAATACTTGCTTAATCTGATCTACCATATGTTTGCCTTGTGAAAAACTTAGACTTGTTTTCCCTTCATCATTTTATTCCAATAAAGATAAGGAAGCATATATTTTTTCAACATCCATAACCTCCAATGTTCTTTATAAGAATCAAAGACCAGCATTTTCTTCAGCTGAGGATCTGGGGTGAAGTTATTATTGTAGTCAAATTCTGCCAAGACCATTTTGCCGTAACCAGTGACCAAGGGACATGAAGAATACCCATTGTATTTCATGTCTGTGATCGCATCTTGATCCATTAACATTAAAATATTGGCCACAACAATTGGTGCTTGTTTTCTGATCGCAGCACCTGTTTTGGCAGTAGGTAGGCCAGCGGCATCGCCCAATCCAAAGATGTTAGGGTATTTCACATGCTGCAAAGTTTCAATATTCACATCTAACCAACCTGCTTCATTCGCCAATGGTGAATTTTTTACAAAATCAGGGGCTGTCTGAGGTGGTGCCAGATGAAGTAAATCAAAAGGCATGACGATATGATCATCTCCCTCCATTCTGGCGTTGAGTTTTGGATTAGAAGCAAAATCAGTATCACCTTTTTCTAGATCGGTGATCTTGAACGTTACCTCGCGTTTTTCTCCATCAATCTTAACCGGTGCATAGAACGGTTTGAAGGCTATTCCATAGCGTTCAATCACTTCCAGCAAGGTTTCCGCTACTTGAGGCACACCAAAGATGACAGTGCCAGGCGTTGCAAAAACAACATTTGTTTTATCGAGCAAGCCATTTTTCCTCAAATAATCTGAGGCCAAATACATGATCTTTTGAGGGGCACCACCACATTTGATCGGCGTGGTGGGCTGAGTGAAAATAGCATTCCCTCCTTTAAAATTCTTTAGGACTTCCCAGGTATGTTGAGGATCTGTGTAATTGCTACAAACCACTCCTTTATCTAGCGCTTCCGGAAGACCTTCGATCAATGATGGATCGATTTTGATCCCAGGTGCAGCGACTAGGTAATCATATGTATAATCATTACCCTCTTTTGTTTTTACCGTATTATTCTCGGGGTCGAATTGATCTGCATATTCTTTGATCCAGGTAACGCCATCTGGAATCAATGAGGCCATGGGTCTGGCTGTCTTGTCAAAGTCGTAGGTATTTGCCCCTACTAAAGTCCAGGCAGGTTGATAATAATGCGTATCTGCAGGTTCAATTAGTCCTATATTCAGTGATTTATTTGCTCTCTTGAGCTGGGCAGCGACCATAATTCCGGCAGTACCGCCTCCTATTACAATGATTTGATGATGGTTTGACATAACTCTTTCGTTTGTACCACTAATGCTAGCGATTTGTGGGAATCAATATTGTAACAATAGTTACAAAAGATCATGACATTCGTCAGGTCAGTCAATAAAAAAGGCATCCTCCTCGGATGCCTTTTATTTTTACATAACTCTTTATGCTAACGCTTATCCAGCTTCATTTTTTGCAGCTTCTTTTGCTAGATTTAAGATTTCCTTATCAATAGTCCATAGACCAACTCCATCTTCACCAATCAAATCGAATAATTCTACTGCTCTTCTGGCTAAGGTCTCTTCTTCTCTCTGCTCTTCAACAAACCAGTTCAAAAAGTTCATCGTCGTGAAGTCTTTGATGTTATAGCAATGATTTACGATCTCATTAATAGAGTTCGTCACTGCAATCTCATGCTGTAAGATCTCTTCAAATACTTCTCTTAAGGAAGTGTAGTGATGCTTGATGTTTGTGATTTCTGGTTGAATGGCATGCCCTCCAGCTTCATTGATGTAATGGAAAAGCTTGAGCATATGCCCTCTTTCTTCTTCAGAATGCATGTATAAGAACTCAGCTGAATTTTCGTAACCAGTCATTTCACACCACGAAGCCATTGATAAATAAGAAGCAGAAGAAGATGCTTCCTTTTGTATCTGACTATTCAGTAGATCTTCGGTTTCCTGGGTTAATGATCTTTTGGCTGTTACTTGCTGTCTTTCCATAATTAAATTTTCTATTTCGCAAAGATACTCAATTCGAGTTAATTGGCTCTTCCAAAGGAGGGGCAAATTTGAGATATTCAAAACCGGCTGCCCAATAGAGCTCTGCTCTTGACTTCTCTAAGGAAGACCTAAGCTTCATTAGCTTTGTCTGTGCCTCCAGCAACTTGTCCTGCTGAAAATTGATCTTGAACAAATCACTTTCTCCTAAACTTAGATTGAGTAATTCCGCTTCGAGAAGAATCTTATAATTATTCACCGCTTGCTCTACTACGCGAATCATTTCTTGAGAATTGGCCAAATCAAAGTAAGCAGCTTCTATACCATTCATGATCTCTTGCTCCGTGATGTCTTGCTCAAAATTCGTCTGCTCAATCTTAATTCTCGTTTGTCTCAATTTTGCTCTTTCTTTTCGTAAGAATAGCGGAAATTCAAGACTCACACCAAACTTGTAGTTATCATCAAACCTTAAACCTGCGCTTTCGCCAGTTGGTGAAATGGGGGCATTGATGAAGTTATAGTTCAAGTCTATTCTAGGCTTAAGATTCTCTCGCGCTAATCTTTCCGCCACATCGAGCTGTTCTAACTTGGCGCCTAGCTTCCTGAGTTCCGGATGTCGAAGGATCGCTTGTTCAGCCAACGAATCAAGAGAGACTTCAACGTCTCTTAAAAAATCTAATTCCAACATAGGCACCATGCGTTCTGTCAGTTCTAATGGAATTTTCTCGTCAGACCAAAGAAAATTACTCAGCATAAGGCTGGCTCTTCGATAGTTGATGAGTGATTCCTGTCGGTCGCTGAAGCGATTTTGATACGTAATGGCGGCCTGTACAGTATCCACCACAGCCGCTTCTCCAAATTCAAAATCAATCCTCACTCGGCGATAAATTTCCTCACTGATCACTAAACTCTCATCAACTAGCTTGAAATTATAATACTGATAATACCAATCCCAATACACCTTTGTCGCGTTTAAGAGCACCTTATTGATCATTTTAATCCGCTCTGCATCCGTGATCTGGGTAAAGAGTTGGGCCTGCTGTAGATCAGCTCGCCTCTGATCAATGAAAAGCCCTCGGCCAATAGGTAAACTAACGCCAGCCGTAATCTGCATGAAGTCATCGTCGGCAGGAATTTGATTCTCAGGACTGACAAAATCACCCGTTGTTCTATCAAATGCTATCTTAGGGTCGATCGGAAACCATACTGGTATCTTAAGTTCAGAGGTCAGCTTATTGTAATATTCTTTGCCTTTGAATTCCTTGACATCCCAATTGGCAACGAGCTTCGGGTCAAAGGCACCTCTTGCTAAACGCACCTCTTCAAGTGCGTTATCAGTCATCATTTGGGCTTGTCTCACCACTGGATGATTGGCGATAACTAAAGAAGCAAAATCCTCCATAGTAAAGTAGAGAAGAGAATCTTCAGGCTGTAAGATCTCTTCAATAGACTTCACCTGAATGTCTTGTCCCAGTGTCCAGAGTGGAAATACGAGCAAGCAGAGTACATTTAGCGTAACTCTTCTCATTTCTTCGCCTCCATTTTACCCGCCTTTGCTTCTCCTTCTGTTGGTGCATCATAGAGACTTGGTGGGAAACCATTCAACTGTCTCCAGATCTCGTACCACACAGGAACATCCTCGAGCATCACCCATCCTTTGGTGCCTGAGCCCATTCTCAGTTGTTCAGGCCAAGGTTCATCATTCGGATGTGGGGTCACCAATATCCTGAATTTTCCGGGTTTACTTTCTACCCTATCAATGACACGTACGATACCACCAAAAGTACCCACGGATACATTGGGCCAACCCGAAAACTGTAAAGCAGGCCAACCATCAAACTCTATCCTAACTTCTCGACCTGGCGATAACAAAGGCACATCCATGGCGTTAACATACATTTCAACAGCCATTTCAGGATCCACCGGCATAATTTGAGCAACTGACTCACCTTCTTTGATGGTCTCACCTATTCCTGCCTTCATTGCTCTGACCACATAACCTGCCTGAGGTGCAACCAATTGATACTGTTCATTCCGAATGGTCAAATTGGTCAATTCATTGCGCATTTTTGTCAAATCTGCCTGTGAAGCAAAAATCTCAGACTGCGTACTGTTCAAGTCACTTTGTGCCTTACTGATTTTTTCGATGTATTCAGATCTGGTGGCAGAAATACTGACTTCTACATTGATCAATTCCGTTTGGCTTTCGAGGTACTTATTTTCAGCACTCACGACCTTCATTTTTGATTCTTGAAATTTAGATTCCGTTTCTTGGATCTTGGTAGTCGCGATGTTACCCGCTTCATAAAGTTTTTGATTTCGCTCGAAGATGTTCTTCTGGTTAGCGAATTGTACTTTGGCAGCTTCGTAATCAATACTATCCGAAGTCAATTTGTAACGTGCCTGAATCAGCTTGTTTTCAGCTTGTTCTACTTTATTGATCAATAGCTTTTCAAGAGCATCAATCTGCTTTCCTAAATTGACCACCTTGTCTAATTTAGCAGAGATACCCGATTCTTTCGCATCAATCATTTGCCGAGTCCTTAGTAAAAGCTCAGGATCGAAAAACTTTTCTTTGATCTCTGCAAGGGTCAGAATAGTGTCTCCTTTATTTACAAAGTCACCCTCAGTGATGTGCCAGGCACTAATCCTTCCAGCAATAGCAGTCTCAACAGACTGAGCTCTTTCACCTGGAGAGAAGGCTGTTAAATTACCTGTACCTCGAATGTTCTGCTGCCAAGGCAAGAACAGCAAAACGAAGAAAAGGAAGGTGAGCGACAAGAGAATTCTGGCAACCGTCTTGCCTGCATCCGGTGTTTTGAGCGTCCGAAACAAAAGGCTCTTCTCCTTTACTTGAGATCTAATTGAATTTTCAGAGATATTCAACATAGCTTAAACCTTTATTAAATCGTTTAACAATCCTTTTTTAAGTAACTCCTCATAAGTGCCCTCAGCGGTGATACTTCCTTCATTGAGTATAACTACACGATTACAAGCCGACATTACCTGAGGATCGTTACTAACAGCGATCAAAGTACAGGAACTCTTTTCAATGACAAGGTCGATCAATCGCTCTTTTTCTGAGCGCTGGAACATCGTGAAAAAATCATTCAAGATCATTAATCTAGGCTTTTTAACAAGACATCTTGCCAAGATGAGCTTATTGATGAACGATGAGGAATACCCCTTGCCTCCACCGATAATCTCTGATTTCATTCCATTCGGCAACATGTTTACCTGATCGGCTAAGCCTACTGCTTTCAGTGCCTCCGCAGCTTCCTTGGTTGTTACAGAAGGCTTCCCAATGGTGATATTATCGAGGATAGTTCCTTCAAAAAGGTCTTCTTCGGAGATGTTCTTTGCCACCTTATCTCGCAAATTCGTTAAATCGAGATCTCGCATGCTATATCCATTAACGGTGATCATGCCATCATAATCTTGGTGTAAGCCGGATATTGTTCGGGTCAGGGTCGTTTTACCAGCGTCGTTCCCTCCTACAATACATACTTTATCACCGCAGCCAAAACTCAGGTTGATGTCCTTTAATACCTTATTTTTTGTGTTGGGATAGCTATAAGAAAGTCCCTTGATTTCAACCTGAAATCCTTGATCTTCTTTGCTATCTGTTAAATCAATACCGCCAGCTTTTTCTAAAGGCAGGTCCGTTACCTGACTGATCTTATCTACTGCAGTCAGCATATCGTAAACCACATCCATGTAGGTGATGATCTTTTCAACTGAATTTAGAATCAAAATGATGATCACTTCTGAAGCAACGAACTGCCCTAAGGTAATCTCTCTGCTCACTACCAAATTGGTTCCAATAATCAATAGACCACCAGTAATTGCCGCCTTGAATAAAATGATATAAAAATATTGAGAGACGAGCACCTTAAAGTGTACCTTTCTGTTGATCAGGTAGTTATTCACATTATACTCCGTCTTTCTTAAGGGTAGTGAGCTATTACCTGAGATCTTGAATGAAGTGAGTGTTCTTGCCAACTCCTCCAACCAGTACACCACTTTGTATTTAAATTTTGATTCTTTAATCGAAGATTTCAATCCTTTTGGACCAGTCAATCTAAAAATCAAGAGCAGGGTCAACACCAACACCAGACCAAAGAAAACAAAGAATGGATGGTAGAAGGATAGCAACAAAAGACCAAAAAGAATCTGAATGACACCCGACATGAGGTCACCCAAAAGCTTAGGAAGTCCTTTCTGAATGGTCAGCACGTCAAAGAATCGGTTCACCAACTCAGGCACATATAACTTAGAAAGCGCTTCCTGTTTTAACCTAGGGATTCTAAAGGTAAATTCTAAGGCAGCTTTCGTGAATATCCTCCGCTGTAAATACTCCACAATAGTGATCTGCATGATCTGCAAGCCACCGGCTGCTAAAACCCCGATCAGCACCAAGGTGATTAGAAGATAAATTGAGCTAAACACCACTCCACCAGAAATAAGCTCTACTGTTGCTTGAATACCCAATGGTAAGGTCAGCGAGACAATACCCACAAATGCGGCATAGACAAACACATAGAAGATATCTTTTTTCTCAGCACCTAATAGCCTGATCAATCGAGCAACAGGCGTTAGTTGAATCGGTGTTTCATTGTCTTCATGGTCTGAGACTAAACTTTTATAACTAAAAGCCCCCATCAACAGCAATTCGCCGTCCTCATTCAAAATCAAGGAGTCTTCTAAGTCTTCAATCGTCAGTTCTTCAGTGGTACTATCATTATATTGACTGACCCTAAAAGTCTCTTTTTTACCCTTTGAGATCACAACTGGTGAAAAACCATCTTTTGTATAGCGAAATGCAACCAAGGGAATTTCAATAGAAAGCAAGAATTCTTTCAACTCCTCTTTAGGAATTGGTTGATCTAAGAGGACCAGCTTTACGGTATTTGCCTCCTCTATAAGGTCTCGTTTAAATTCAAAGATTTCGTCAACAGTATATTCTCGTTGCGTAGCACTTAATCCTTGATACAGTGCATCTTCCAAATTCTCACCGAGAAGCAAGGTGACATTTTTGATTACATTGGCGATTTGCTGGCTATTCATTTCTACTTGCTAATGGTTTTGTTAATCATTTCAAGAATGAATTCGTAATTCTGTTGATATGGATCATTACCGAACTTATGATGATCTGTCAGTCGGGGCAAATGATCGTAAAAAAATATCTGATGATGCGCTGCTTCCAATGCCGTACTGGCCAGAGTATGTGCATATTGATAATTAGGATTGATCTCATGTATGAGCTCCGCGATGTGATCACAAAGTGATTTAAAAGCAAGAAAAGCTCCACTGCGATTATACTCATCCACATTTTTATTCAAGAAGGTCTTATCCGATTCATTGATCACAATACGCTGTAATGCGTTTTCATCAACATTTTCGAAAAGTTTGTCATAATGTTTCTCTTCTGTAATCAGCTTTACCACAGTTTTCAACCGTTCTTGAGGATCTGCAATATTATTGGTAGAAAAGGTCAAGCGATACTCAAGCCAATGCCAGTACCAGGCGATCAAGTAGACAAGGAGGCTATGTTTATTCTCAAAATAGCGATAAATGGATGCCTCAGTCGAATCAATTTGCTTTGATAACTTCTTGAATGTAAACGACTCAAGCCCCATCTCATCGATCATTGCGATGGACGCACTAATGATACGCCGCCCAAGTTCAGTTTCCTGCGGGTCCCTTAAAAAAATCTTTTCACTGATCTTTAATTGCAGTAGCATTCGTTATGGTATTTAACCGATCAATGATAGTAAAACTATTATTATTTTCAGCTATACAACGACAAATAATAGAAAAGGTTTATAATAGACCAAAAAAAGACCACTCCCCAGTGGTCTTTCAGTATTTTTTCAAATACCCCCAAATAACAAAAGCGGGGGACGATTGCTCGCCCCCACTCATCCTGCCATGATTAAAATCGCGGCAGCATGCCAAGTTACTGTTCAGCACTTTACTTACCTCAGTGACCTAAGCCTCTTTGGTTCGTGCTATCTCTTTTCCGCTTCGCTCGATGAATGTGCACAGCACGTATTCAAGGTATGCAGCTTTGCAGTATGTCTCTTGCGAGCTGACTGAACGTAAAACCCAAACCCGAAAGTTTAGCCTTTACATCATAATTCAGAAGAATTATCAAAAGCCGAAGCTTTGCAATCGACACAACCAAATTAGAATTTGGATTGACAACCTAAGGTTCTCGATCAATGTGCTTCAGTTCTAATCACTTAATAAAAAGTTATTAAAACGTCTTTGATTACTCCCTTTCAAGCAGCGATCATAGCCAAACGAAGTCCCTGATACGTTCGATTGGCACGATATCGGAGAACCGATACCTAGCACACTATTGTGTCCACCGTTTCAACCAATAATTTTCATACTGGTCTTTCACTACATTTTTTCGAGCTTCCCCCGAAGAGAGATTGAAACTATGTTTCAGTACTTTATCCCTCACTTGGTAGAACTAAGGTAGCTTACATATCTTTACACGCAAACATTCTAACCTGCTAGTTTTCAACAAGTTTCCCACCCTTTCATGCACAGGGTTATCCACATGCTTTTCCACAAAATTGTCCACATCTTCCGTGATATGCTCTCAGGCTTTCTTCAGAGTTAGCGAGGATTTCCTAAAAAGAACTTTTTCGCTTATCGGTCGAATCATTGCTTTTCACTAAAATTGCAGCATAAACGGAAAGCGATGAGTGAAACGGAAAAAACTTCTTTGAATTTTATTGAACAAATGATCGAAAAAGACCTGGCCTCTGGCAAGAACTCTTTCGTTCAAACCCGATTCCCTCCTGAGCCGAATGGCTACTTGCATATCGGACATGCTAAATCGATTGTGCTAAATTTTGGACTTGCTGAAAAGTATAACGGAAAGTGCAACCTCAGGTTTGACGATACAAATCCAGTAAAAGAAAGCCAAGAGTATGTGGACTCCATCATTGGAGATATCGAATGGTTGGGCTATGAGTATGGCGACGAACCGCTTTTTACTTCTGATTATTTTCAGACACTCTATGAGTATGCCCTCAAGCTAATCGAAAAAGGCCTTGCCTATGTCGATCATCAAACGGCGGAAGAGATCAGTGCAGGCAAAACTACGCCTTCTACTCCAGGGATTGAAAGCCCTTTTCGCAATCGACCTATTGAAGAGAACTTAGCAGACTTTGAAAAAATGAAGCAGGGTGACTTTAACGAAGGTGCCTGCGTATTGCGAGCAAAGATCAACATGGACTCTCCGAACATGCACATGCGCGATCCTATCATATACAGAATCAAGAAAGTGAACCATCATAGAACGGGAGACCAATGGTGCATTTATCCCAATTATGATTTTGCACATGGTCAATCTGATTCGATTGAACAGGTAACGTATAGCCTCTGTACATTAGAGTTTAGAGATCATAAACCATTATATGACTGGTTTATTGAGCAGTTAGAAATCTTTCCTTCTGAACAGACAGAATTCGCACGACTCAACTTAAGCTACACCATTGTTAGTAAAAGAAAACTTTTACAGCTAGTGGAAGAAGGTAAGGTCAATGACTGGGATGATCCTCGCATGCCAACCATTTCGGCACTACGAAGAAGAGGCTTTACACCTGAATCGATTAAAACCTTTGCACACAAAGTAGGCGTAGCCCGAAGAGATGGCATTACAGATGTTGCTTTATTAGAACACGCCGTCAGAGAAGACCTCAATAAAAAATCCAATAGGGTGTTCGGTGTACAAAACCCATTAAAACTCATCATCACCAATTGGCCGGAAGATAAGGTTGAGATCATGCAAGCCACCAATAACCCTGAGGATGAATCTGCAGGTACCCGTGACATGCCTTTCTCTCGTGAGCTTTATATTGAAAAAGACGACTTTAAAAAGGACCCGCCTTCACCTAAAAAATGGTATAGGCTTGGACCAGACAGAGAAGTACGTTTAAAGTATGGTTACATCATTAAATGTACTGGCTTTAAGGAAGATGAGCAGGGTGAGGTGACAGAGATTTATTGCGAATATGATCCTGAAACGAAAAGCGGACAAGACACCAGTGGAAAAAAAGTAAAAGGCACCCTCGGCTGGGTATCAGCTGAACACGCCGTAAAAGCTGAAATCAGACTCTACGATAGGTTATTCAAAACGGAAAACCTTAACACGATCGATGATGATTTTATGAATCATTTGAATCCTGATTCGTTGCAAATAATTGATGAGGCATTACTCGAACCAAGCCTAAAAGAAGCCAAAATCGGCGATCAGTTTCAATTCGAAAGACAGGGTTATTTCATCGTCGACCAGGACAGTACATCGGAAAAACTCGTGTTCAATCGAACAGTGACACTTCGAGATAACTGGAAGAGGTAATGGCGTTGCAGAGAGGCACAATCAACTCGCTAAGACCCGGTGATCTAGCCATCACTGGTTTCCCTTTTGACGGACATTCATCATTTTTGACAGGTCCGTCAAAAGCACCAGACTTGATTATTGCCGCTTTGGAAAGCGACTCCGCAAACTATTACACGGAGTCGTTGACTGATTTGAATGAACACCCCAGAATCAAGTGGTGTGGCAATGTAAGCGCAAGAGCCTATCATTCATTTAATGAACCTATCGAGGAGATTCTTAGCCAAAATGCCATTCCAGTTTCACTTGGTGGAGACCATTCCATTAGCTATCCGATTCTGAAGGGAATGGCATCAAAATACCCGGAGCTAAGCATTCTACACTTCGATGCCCATGGAGATTTATATCACGAGTTAGATGGTAATGCCTATTCTCATGCCTGTCCTTTTGCCCGAATCATGGAAAATGGATTGGCCCAACACCTCACCCAACTAGGCATCAGAACATTAACGCAGCATCAGGCTGATCAGGCTCAAAAATTTGGCGTTAGAGTGAACACCATGAAAGACCGAAATCAGTTGAAAGGACTGGATTTAAGCGGCCCGGTATACCTAAGCTTTGATCTTGACGTATTGGACCCTGCTTTTGCACCAGGAGTTTCACATCATGAGCCCGGTGGTTACAGTACCAGAGCGATAATAGAGATCATTCAATCCTTAGACTTGGACATAGTCGGCATGGACTTGGTGGAGTATAATCCAGATAGAGACCTCAATGGGGTGACGGGAATGGTAGCCGCAAAAGTATTGAAAGAATTACTTGACAAGATCCTTTAAGGCTGCAACGAACCGATCAATTTCATCTTCTGTATTGTAGTAATGTACAGCGCAGCGGATAATCTCATCCAACCCTTTTTCGGTCATATCTAACCACGTGTTTGATCGCCCGTTCCAGCTCACGTTGATCTGCTGCCGAGCCAGTATGTTCATGACCTCATCTGCAGAATAACCCTTTACTGAAAAAGAGATGATCCCGCCTAAAGTGCTACCAACATCATGGCACGTGACGTGTGACAAATGCTTAATGCTCAACCTCATATAATCAGCAAGATGTTTGATCCTTTCCCAGATATTTTCCATCCCAATGTCCAACGCGTAGGCTGCCGCAGATGCTAAGCCTAGTTGATTTGCTCTGTTCCCTTCCCAGTTTTCAAACATTCGTGCGTCTTGTCTTATCCTGTAGTCCGATTTCCCAATCCATTCTGCGCTGTGCAAGTCTATCACATGAGGTCTTAATTTAGGCAAAACGCCCTCTCTAGCGAATAAGAACCCCGTGCCTCGGGGGCCTCTTAAATACTTTCTTCCAGTGGCCGACAACAGATCACATTGAAGACTAGGCACATCGATTGGATACTGCCCAACCGTTTGACATGCATCTAGCAAATACAAGATATTGTTCTCTTTACAGATTTGACCAATTGCCTCTGCCGGCGCCAATTGCCCCGAATTGGTTGGCATATGGGTGATCGACACAAGCTTGGTCTTTTCAGATAACAGGCGCTTTAATGCCCGAAGATCAACATCTCCATGTTGATCGCTGGGCAATACGTTTATTTTCGGCTTGGCTGGATGATGGAGGTAGGAAAGAAAATTGCTCGCGTAATCGGACTGATTGCAGATCACTTCATCTCCTGGCTTCCAATCAATGGAATAGAATGCAGCTTGCCAAGCCACGGTAGCATTTTCCACCAAAGCAATTTCATTTGGTTTCGCATTTATCAACCTGGCGAGCACTTCGTAGGTAAACGCTAATTGAGCACTTCGTTTGCGACTCAATTCATAGCCGCCAATTTCTGCTTCCTCTGTGAGGTAGTGAATGACGACATCGCGTACCTCATCAGGAGGTAACGCGGCCCCCGCATTATTCAAGTGAATCACATGCTGTACACCAACTGTGTCATTCCGGAACTTCTGAATTTGAGCTGCGTTTAATGCCATAAAACAAATAAGCATTTTTTCATTACGAATTGCCGCATATCTTCACAACAAATCCTACTCCATGAAATCGACTTTCATTCTCTTTTTTTTGACAATATGCATGAACTTAAGCGCTCAGATAAGCGACCTTGATCTGCAACAATTTGCCAAGGCCTTTGAGCAAAAACATGGTAAGCCAGCAGATGAGGTGCTCAACATCCTTAATCAAGCTCAATTTCAGCAAGAGATTATCGATAAGATCAGTCGACCTGCTGAAGGCACCATGACCTGGGCTGGTTACCGCAATATTTTTATCAAGGAAGAGCGTATTCAAGCAGGCATTGATTTTTGGAAAACGCATGAGGAAGCTATCGATCGAGTATCGATGGATACCGGTGTTCCCCCAGAGATCATCTTGGGCATTATCGGTGTGGAGACCTATTATGGTAGGATAAAGGGTTCCTACAAAGTCTTAGACGCTTTGTATACGCTTGGATTTGGTTATCCCAAAAGAGCTAAATTCTTCAAATCAGAACTTGAGAAATTCTTAGTGTTGGCAGAAACCGAAGGTCTAGATGTATACACTATTGAAGGCTCATATGCTGGAGCAATGGGCTATTCTCAGTTCATGCCAAGCTCTTACATCGCCTATGCGAAAAGTTACGATGAAGGGGGGAATGCTGATTTGATGAACTCAGCGGAAGACGCCATTGCAAGTGTAGCGAATTACATCAAGGTACATCGCTGGCAGAAAGGGGCCCCAGTAACGACTAAAGCGAGCTTTACCAGAGAAGTAAGTAACTTAAACAAACAGGTATTGAGACCTAAAAATCATCTATCTGATTATACATCGATTGGCATACTACCTGAAGATGAGATCGACGGAGACCCAAAAGCCACACTCGTAAAACTCGATGACGCGTATTGGTTTGGGTTCTACAATTTTTATGTGATCACCAGATACAATCATAGTCCTTTATATGCGATGGCGGTTCATGAGCTTGGTACAGCGGTAGTCAATAACAAACCTTGAACCGAAGCAGAATTTAGATAGGGCAATGATTTGTGCAATTCCTTAGCGATGCACTAATCAGGCATCTTCAACGAATTTGCCTTTTGAATGACCTCTTCTACCATTTTACCGCAGATCATATCAGACCGCTCCGCCTTCAATTTCTCTAATAAAAGTTCCGCGAGTCGCTCGTCTGAAAGACCAACGCTTCTCGAATTGATGCGTTCGATCTGTTCTAGTAGTTTTCTCCTGCAGTTTGCTTCAACATGGAAAACCACACCGCTTATGGTGATTTTCTGTAGGTGATTCATGATATCAAAAAATGAAGTCGGTTGTGTAAACATCTGCCTTTGTCATATCCATCAGCTACCAGACATCTCTTTAGCTGATCATTAGATTACATTCACTCTATAGATGATACGAACGCATGAAATGTTGCACGAAACGAAAGAATTAACACACGTTAAGATTCATTAACTTCTTTAAACAGGCACTGGCATTGATAATTCGGAAGCGGATTTCTAGAAAAGCCTTTATATTCGAGGCAAATTCGAAGCTCTTTGTGTTTTTTATACGTCCAATCACTTGGATCGTCTTTGCCTTTGGTTTTTCCCTTTTTTCAAAAAAGAAGCGACGGAAAAAAACCTATTTCTACATAGGACTTTCAATGCTGGTCTTTTTCTCTAATCAATACATTGCGAATCGTGCGATGTTGCTTTGGGAACCAGCCCCAATCCCCTTCGCAGATATGAAGCATTATGATGTTGGTATAGTTTTTACGGGTATCTCAAAAGGCAGTAAAACTCCGAGAGATCGGGTTTACTTTAACACTGGTGCAGACAGAATCACGCACACCTTACAACTCTATAACGAAGGTAAACTCGACCACATTCTCATCAGTGGTGGACTAGGATTTGCTCAAAAAGAAATGTCATTCGAGGCAATTCGTTTAAAATCATTCTTGACCATGGCAGGTATACCAGATTCTGTGATTACTACTGAGATCGATGCGGTGAACACTTACCAAAATGCTGTGAATTCTGCGCAGATCTTAAAAGAAAAATTTCCAAACAAGGACTACCTGTTGATCACCTCCGCTTTTCATATGAAGCGTTCTGCCCTTTGTCTCCAAAAACAAGACCTTGAATTTGATGAATTCCCAGCCGGCTACCTGTCGGATAGAAGCACCGCGAATTTCGACGACTTGTTCATCCCAAGTGCTCTATCAATTAATAAATGGGAAAAATTGTTTAAAGAATGGGTAGGAATAGTGACGTATAGAATAATGGGCTATCTCTAGAAGACCATTACTTGCACATCTTCCAACACTTTGATGATATCGGGGGCTTCCTTTAACCTTAAGAAATAGAAAATATTCTTACCCTCACGCTTACTTCCGAGAATTCCTTTCATCTTCATGTTGGCTAAATGGTGGGATGTAAGTGATTGTTCCAGCCCTAAATAGGCTGTGATATCATTCACGCTCATCTTTTCATTGGCATTCAATAGATCGATGATGGCCACACGCATTGGGTGAGCTATGGTTTTGAGAACAAATGAAATTTTCTCTACTCGTTCGTGATCAAGTTCCTCTTCCATAACAATAGGTTGCTCAAATATATGAACATACATTCATATTAAAAAGAGAAATTATAATTTTTCTACGACTAGGTCAATACCTATCATTGTGCATGTTCAAACTCGGTCTGATATCGGATACACACGGCTTTTTAGACCCCAAGGTGGCAAAACACTTCAGCGATGTCGATGAGATTTGGCATGCCGGTGACATTGGGGAGTCCGGTGTTCTTGAAAAACTCCAATCTTTTAAACCAATAAAAGTTGTTTATGGCAATATTGAAACACAGGAGCGCCAACAGGCTTTACCAGAAGTGATTGTAGAAAATGTAGAAGAACTGAAATTCATGATGATTCACATTGCAGGACAGCCAGGTCGCTATGCCAAAGGAATCAATCAATTGATCAAAACTCATCAACCAGATGTGCTTATATGCGGACATAGCCACATTTTACGCGTGGAGAGAGATCAAAAGCATCAATTAATGTACATCAATCCAGGTGCGGCGGGTCAACAAGGATTTCATAAAACAAGAACCTTGCTCCGTTTTAAAATAGAAGGTGCACGCTTACTAGACATGGAGGTCATTGAATTAGGTAGTAGAGGAAGGGCATAAAAAAAGCCCCAAAAAGGGGCTTTGTATGGTTAAGCCAATTTACTTACTCCTCATCCTTTGTAGCATTCTTCTTCTCTACCTTCTTCTCTTTTGCTACTTTCTCTGCTTTTGGCTTAGCTTCTTTTTTCTCCGCTTTCGGAGCAGCTTTTTTGTCTTCTTTTACTTTAGTCTCTTTCTCAGCCTTTGGAGCTGCTGCTTTCTTCTCAGCTTTTGGAGCAGCTTCCTTCTTTTCGGCCTTTGGAGCTGTTTCCTTTTTCTCTGCTTTCGGCTTTGCTTCTTTCTTAGGCTCTTCTTTTACGAAAGACGCCTTTAACTCTTCAGCATCCACGTTTTTCAAAACAGGTTGAGACGATAATGATTTGATTCTAGCAACTCTCGCCTTAGCCGTTTGCTTATTTCTTCTACCTTTTCTCTTTAATCTTGTTACTCCCATTATCCTAGGCCTTTTGTAAATTGAGCGGCAAAGATAAGGACATAATTTATTTTACTAAACTTTCGCCGGAACTTATTTACAATTTTTCCTTCAGATTCAGTCGCATATCCCATGCCTTAATTATTCATTTCTTTAGATTTGCGTCAAATCATTTTCTATGTCCCAAAAACCTGCACTTCCAAAAGGCACAAGAGATTTTGGCCCAACCCAAATGTATAAGCGTACTTACATTTTGGACCACATCAAATCAGTCTTTCAACGATATGGATTCATGCCACTGGAAACACCCGCCATGGAAAACCTGAGTGTATTGACCGGGAAATACGGTGACGAAGGTGACCAGCTACTTTACAGGGTTTTGAATTCGGGCGACTTCTTAAAGAAAACAGCATCAAAAGACTTTGAGCAAGGGGCAAAAAGCCTAGCTCCAAAAATTGCAGAAAAAGGCTTGAAATATGACCTAACAGTACCTTTCGCACGCCACGTGGTCATGAATCAGCATGACATCGCCTTTCCTTTCAAACGTTATCAGGTTCAGCCAGTCTGGAGAGCCGACCGCCCTCAGAAAGGCAGATACCGTGAATTTTATCAGTGTGATGCCGATGTCATTGGCAGCGACTCTTTAATTTGTGAAGCAGAACTCATGGGCATGATCCATGAAGTGTTAGAAAGACTTCATTTTACCGATTATCGCGTATCGATCTCAAGCCGAAAGATCTTGGAAGGCCTTGCCGAGGTCTGCGAAGTAAGTGATCAATTCACCTCCTTTTGCACCATATTAGACAAGTTGGATAAAATAGGCGAGGATAAGGTAAAGGCAGAACTAAATGTACTGGGTGTAGCTGAGACGAATGCCTCATCCCTCTTTAACGCACTCAATAGTAACAAGGCTCTTGAAGCCATTGCCGAATTGATTGGCAATTCATCCATCGGAAAAACAGGACTTGAAGAAGTACATAAGACCTTCGACTATATGAAGGCACTCAATATCCCTCTGGATCGATTTGTATTTGATCCTTCCCTCGCTCGCGGGCTTTCGTATTACACCGGGGTTATTTATGAAGTAAAACCAACTTCCATCCAAATGGGTACCATTACAGCAGGAGGGCGCTATGATGACCTCACCGGAATTTTTGGGTTAAATGGTGTCTCTGGTGTAGGGGTTTCTTTTGGTATCGACCGTATATATGACACCTTAGAAGAACTAGACCTTTTCCCAAAAGACACCATAAAAAGTACCACATTACTCATTACCAATTTCGATCAGGAAGCTGAAAAAGTAGGCTTATCCATACTCTATCAATTGAGAGCCGCAGGGATAAGTGCGGAGATCTATCCTGAGTCAGTGAAGCTAAAAAAGCAAATGGCCTATGCCGACAAAAAACAGATTCCATTTGTATTGATGGTTGGCTCTCAAGAGATTGCCGATGAGCGCTATATCTTAAAGCATATGGAAGAAGGCAAGCAGGAAAGTTATGCCATCGATGAGCTCATCGAGGTGTTGAGCAAAGCTTAAAAGATGTCCTTTCGGAATCTTTTTATAAGTTTCTGTTGGGAATACCGTTGAAAGGAAGTGAAAGGCTTTAAAAAAAGAGAATTGAATACTAAAGTTCTAAAGAGAACTTTGTTTTTAGTCTTTTGGACCATAGGATCCTTTCTTTTCACATTTGCTTCTTTAGGCCAAACACAAAGTATAAATGGGAACTTTCAAGTCGCACAGGCGGTGGGGTGCGCGCCCTTTACCGTTACACCTGAGGTATTATTCACGGGAAACACATCATTAATTGCATATAAGTTTGAAAACACCTTAAATCCTGAAGATTGTAGTCTAGATTATCAAACCAATCCTGATGAATGCACAAATACTAATTTCAAAGATATAACATCATATGAATACACTGAACCTGGCACGTACTACCTTTTTCAATTGATCAGACCAACAGGTGGAAGAACAATTTTTGACTTTATCGAAATCACGGTTTTACCTCGTGACATTCCTATATTCGATGTGAGTCTGTGCCGAAATAATGAAGTGGCACTGACCTTTGATTTCGGCGCCGATAGTTACGATTTCTATGAAATCGATTTTGGAGATGGTCGGCCAAGTCAGATAAAAAGAAAAGATGACCCGAACGACACCACTTTCCCTTATTCTTATCTAAGTCAAGGTACTTACCCCATCATAGTTAGCGGCAAGCTCGATGATGGAAATGACACTAGATGTGGTGTTGCTCCACCAGTCACAGTCAATACACTAAATGATTTCCCAGTCCCTAATATTTTAAGCTTAGAGAGCACCACTGAGAATTCTCTTAGGCTGACCTATGAGGCTTTAAACCCTTACATCGACTATCAACTTCAATTAATGAATACAAGTGGTGTATTTGAGGATCTTGAGAACATTGATCCGGTACAGCATCCTACAGAATTGACAATTACAAATAATAGCTTCGATAACCTCAATGAAAGCTACACCTTCCGCTTGGTTGCTTCTGACCCTTGCGGTAGCGAAGAACCTTCAAATCAAGCATCGAGTATTGGCTTAGACTATCAATTGGTAGACATCACGAATAGCATCAACGTGACGTATTCTTGGAACACAAACGAACTCACCACTCCAATGGAATTTATTCAGAACGGCGCCCCGATTTTTACTACCACCGATCGCATGGGGTCCTCGAATCAAAACTATGTTGATTGCACAAACCTTGGTCCCTTTTACATGGAGAAGACGATAGGATCGGTAGTCGTGCAGAGCATAACCATCACGCCTTTTGAGAATGAGAATTTAGACTTACCTGCGCCAGAAGCACCCGATGGCGCCCTCATCGACAATAACATCGAGCTGACTTTCACTTCCCCACCTTTTGTTTTTGATCAAATCGAGGTGTTCCGAAAAGACGGTTCAGGAAGTTTTTCATCAATTGGCTCTTCGAGCACACTAAGTTTTACCGATTTCGGAGTCTCTGGTAATTTATCTGAAGCCTGCTATCTCATTCGCTACACCGATGCATGCGGCAACCAGTCACTAGCAAGTTCAGAAACCTGTATCCCTTTAGAAGGCTTATTAAGACTCCCAAATGCCTTTAGTCCAAATGGAGATAGGGTCAACGATACCTTTGATGTTGGGAGCGGTGTTTTTACTGATTTCCAGATACTCATTTTTAACAAATGGGGTATTCTGGTGTATAAAGGAAACGACCCAACAAAAGGATGGGATGGTAATGTTTCAGGTAAACAAGCACCTACTGGCACCTATCAGTATAGGATTAGCTACCTTAACAACGGGACAAAACTTATCACCACTGGAACTGTTACATTAATTAGGTAAATTTGACGCATTAAAAAGGAAAGTGCATGTTCGATATGATGAAAATGATGGGCAAGGTGAAGGAGATGCAAGCCAAAATGAAGGAAGCCCAAGAGAATCTCGCTTACATCAAAGAGACTGGCGAAGCTGGAGCAGGCCTCGTCAAAGCTATTGTTAATGGCAAAAAAGAGGTGGTATCAGTTGAAATTGATGAAAGCCTCATGACCAGCGATGACCGAGAAATGGTTCAAGATTTGGCCGTAGCAGCCATCAACAATGCCATGGAAAAGGCAGACCTTAGTGCTAAAGAAGAAATCAAGAAAAGTACAGAAGGCATCATGCCTAACATCCCTGGAATGGATTTCGGTAACATGTTCTGATGAAGGAATTAAGTATTGCGCTACTCAATTACAACGGAAAGGCGCATCTAGAAAAGTATTTACCCTCTGTTATTCAATTTAGTGAGAATCACCCGGTCATTGTGATCGACAATGGTTCAGAAGATGACTCTGTTGAATTCCTTCAAAACCACTACCCTCAAATTGGACTTATTCGTTTTGAAACTAATCATGGCTTTTGTGGTGGCTATAATCTGGCATTAGAGCTCTTAAAAAGTCAATATGTTGTTCTCTTGAATACAGACGTTGAAGTAACAGCAGGATGGATCACCCCTGTTTTATCCTATATGCAGGCAAATCCTACCGTCAAAGCGGCACAACCCAAGATTCTCTCCCTAACTCAAAAAACGCATTTTGAGTATGCCGGAGGCGCCGGAGGCTTTTTAGACACGATGGCTTATCCGTTTTGTCGTGGACGTATTTTCGAAACCATGGAAGAAGACAGGGGGCAATACGACGACATCTCTAAAGTCAGTTGGGCATCGGGAAGCTGCCTTTTTATCCATCGGCAAACCTACCTTGATCTTGGTGGACTGGATGAGCACTTTTTTGCCCACATGGAAGAGATTGACCTCTGCTGGCGCTTATGGAATGCAGGCCACGAAGTTGCTGCTGTGCCCTCGAGCACAGTCTATCATCTGGGCGGTGGTACCTTGCACAAAAGCAGTCCATACAAGACCTACCTCAATTTCAGAAATGGCTTAAGCCTTATGTTGAAGAATGAAAGGGCGAAACATTTGCTTTGGAAACTTCCCATGAGACTTCTGCTAGACTGGAGTGCGATTTTGAAATTCTCGCTTCAATCGGGTCCTAAACATGGAATTGCCATATTAAGAGCACACCTCGGCTTCTTTCGACAATTCAGACACAACTACAAACAGCGGCCAAAGCAATTCAATCGACAAAGACCATATTTCAAAGGCCTATTAGCCATTAACTATTTTTTATTAAAAAAACGAGTCTTTAAAACTTATCTCAAGGAAATCGAAGGTCTCAATTGAACCACACCGGGTTTTGCCTTCTCAAGTGCTTTCTAATATTAATCACCCATGCTAAAGCAAGATAAAGAATGATGGGAGATCCAAACGTGATAAACGAGGCGTATATAAAGAAAAGACGGATGCTCGATGTAGAAAGATTGAGCTTCTCACCAAGTTTCGTGCAAACTCCAAAAGCTTGATATTCAAAATATCGCTGGATTCGTCTCATATTAAATATTCTGTGACTAAATTACGATTAAATTGTGATTTCAGGAATCGGAATTGAGTAAATTAATTATTAAATTTGCCCCCTTGTGAAATCGCAAACTAGACGAAATAATCAATTTAGAATTATGAGACACCAATCTTTAAAACTGGTAATCCCCGTAATGATGCTCGCCCTCGTAGCCTTAACAGGTGGTTGTGCATTGCCTCAAATGATCAAAGCAGCTAAGGACAATCAGGTTGTTGTAACACCAAACCCGCTTGAGGTTCATGCCGACACGGTGAAGTATACAGTTTCAGCCACTCTTCCTGCCAAGCTTCTTAAGCCGGGTAAGGTATTTACTGTGAATAGCTATTACAGATATGGCACACAAGAGCTTCAACTAAGAAGCGTTGAATTTAGAGCAGAAGATTATCCTAATTCAGATACAGAAGCCATTAACGTTACGGAAGAATATATGTTCGCATATTATCCTGGAATGGAACGTGGAAGCATCGAAATTCAAGGAGTCGCTTCAAATCCAAAAAACGGTGCCTACAAAGAAGGTGAACGATTGGGTATTGCTGATGGTTTAATCACCACTTCGACTTTAGTACAGCCTTCTTATGCTGCATCTTATGCAGACCATGGGTATAATGATAAAGAAGAATTGATCCCTACAAACGTTGAGTTTTTCTTCGATCAAGGAAGATCAGTATTCAAAACTTCTGAAAAAACAAGTGACAGAGGAGAGCGTTTCGCTGCATTCATTGCTGAGAAAAACGTAACAAGAACTGTGACGATCACAGGTACTCACTCACCTGAAGGTAAAGAAACTATCAACTCTGATCTTTCTGAGGAAAGAGCTGCAGCCATTGAAAAATGGTACAGAGAGCAAATGGATGCTTATGACTACCAAGGTATGGCTGATGAAATCAGATTCATCAAAAAACCTATCGTTGAAGACTGGAATGGTTTGAAGTCAATGCTAGCTAGCTACAGTGGTTTGAATTCTTCTCAGAAATCTGAGTGGACTAGAATCATCAATGGTACAGGTTCATTCGAGCAAAAAGAAAAGCAATTGCAGAAACTTGCGACTTATAAGCAAGTATTCAAAGACATCTATCCTCAATTGAGAACTGCTAAAACTGAAGTATTAACTGTTAAAGAGAAAAAATCTCCTGAAGAGATCGCAACGCTAGCATTAGCAATTGCGAATGGTTCACAGTCTGCAGATGCGCTTTCCATTGAAGAAATGGCTTATGCCGCTGCAAAAAATCCTTCGTTAGACGAAAAGAAAAAGATCTATGAAGCTGCTGCTAAGAAAAACGACACGTGGGTGATTCATAACAACCTAGGTGCTGTTCACTTACAAATGGCAATGCAAACTTCTGGTGGGGCACAAAGAAACCACATCAGCACTGCGTTAAACCACTTCAATATTTCTAACCAAAAGAAGGCGAATGTTGAAGCACAAGCAAACATGGGTATGGCAATGGCTATGCAAGACAACCTTTGGGGAGCTCATGCTGCGCTTACAAAAGCAGCAAGCATGAATCCTGGCAACGAGGTTAGACAAAACATCAACGGAACAAAAGGCTTTGTTGAGATCAGCGTTGGTCGTTACGACTTGGCACTTCCTTCATTGAATGGTGCATCTAATAGCAGCGCTAACCAATACAACAAAGGCTTGGTGCAGCTATTGACTAATGACTATGCGAACGCACAAGCGACACTAGAGGGTGTGATCTCAAGTGATAGAGGTTATGTGTGGGCACACTATGTGGCTGCTGTAGCTGCTGCACGTCAAGAAAACGAGAACAAAGTAATTGAGCATTTAGGAAATGCTGTGAATGCTGATGCTTCTTTGAAAGCGAAAGCATTGAACGACCTTGAGTTCAGACAATATTCTGGTACTCAAGCCTTCCTAGATCTATTGCAATAAGGATTTCGATTTTTAAAAAATCACTATGCCTCTCCTATTTAGGAGGGGCATTTTTATTTATTGAATTCTGTAGATTCCGATGTTGGGAATTGAGCCCCTAATGTTTATTTTTGACGCGCAAATAAATCCAAATTCATGAGAGTAATCCAATTTAGAGAAGCCTTAAGAGAAGCCATGTCTGAAGAGATGAGAAGAGATGAAAACATCTTCTTAATGGGTGAAGAAGTGGCAGAGTATAATGGTGCCTACAAGGTGAGCCAAGGCATGCTCGACGAATTTGGAGAAAAACGTATTATCGATACACCGATTGCAGAGCTCGGCTTCGCAGGTATTGGAGTGGGAGCTGCAATGAACGGTCTGCGCCCGATCATCGAGTTCATGACCTTTAACTTTTCTCTTGTAGCGATTGACCAAGTGATCAATTCGGCTGCTAAAATGATGTCAATGTCTGGAGGTCAGTTCAATGTGCCGATCGTATTTAGAGGCCCAACTGGAAATGCGGGCATGCTAAGTTCTCAGCACTCTCAAAATTTTGAAAATTGGTATGCCAATACGCCAGGTTTGAAGGTTGTAGTCCCTTCCAATCCTTATGATGCCAAAGGCCTATTGAAATCATCTATTCGAGACGAGGACCCAGTGATCTTCATGGAATCTGAATTAATGTATTCAGACAAAGGTGAAGTGCCAGAGGGTGAATACCTGCTACCTATTGGACAGGCAAACGTGGTTAGGGAAGGTTCAGATGTGACATTGGTTTCATTTGGTAAGATGATGAAAGTGGTCAATGAGGCAGCAGAAGAATTGGCAAAGAACGGCGTCCAAGCAGAAGTCATTGACTTACGCTCTGTTCGACCGATTGACTATCCTACCCTTATTGAGTCGGTAAAAAAGACGAACCGTATGGTCATTGTAGAAGAAGCTTGGCCATTATCCTCAATAGCAACAGATCTCGCCTTCAATATTCAAAAGGATGCCTTCGATTATTTGGATGCTCCAATCAAACGTGTAAACAGTTTAGATCTTCCACTGCCTTATGCCCCAACGTTGATCGAGGAGATTCTTCCCAATGTAAAGAAAACGCTGGCTGCTGTAGACGCAGTGATGTACAAGTAATTTAAGACCGGGTTCGCTCGGTTTTTTTATGTCTGCTCAATTAATTCTTATAGGTGGCGTAAGTCGTTCTGGCAAAACACGCATAGCGGAAGCCATATGTGCGCGATACAACCATTGCGCCCATGTAGATCAAGATGACTTTGTACGATCGAAAAACGAGCTCCCTACCATACAAGACCGCTTCGATTGGGAACAACCGGAAAGTATAGATTGGCCAAGACTTATCCAGCACATAAATCAGCTAGAAGAAACCAATGACATCATCATTGTTGAAGGCATCTTTGCTTTCTGCCATACCGAACTCAATAAGCGAGCTGATCTCAAGGTCTACCTAAGGCTTGGAGAAGCTGATTTCCTAAATAAACGTAAGCAAGAGACACGTTGGGGAGCTGAACCCGACTGGTACATCTATCACGTTTGGCAAGCGCATGAAAACTGGAAGAATCCCTACAATATCTCGTTTGATCTTCAAGGCAATGCAAGTGAACAATTGATCGATCAATTGATTTCTAGCTTAAGATAATTTGTTGATTCCGAGAAATATATTAGATTAACGAAGGAATTAGTTATCATGAGAGGTGAGCTGCTTTTAATCCTTCCATTGCTTTGTCTGCTTTCTTGCAATCAAATACAGGAAGACGTAAAGGACAAAAAGGGAGAAATTGGTTCGCTCCCCGATAAAAATGAACCTATTACCCAGATCTCCATTGATATTCCAGACTACCAATTTCAATTCAATTCGTTAAAGCTCAACCAAAACTTGGTAGACCTTGACCTTCGTGCCTTTAAACACTATGGCGAATTCTACACCGATGACTTCACCATTTACCGTTTAGATCGAATTGATTTTCTGGCGGAATCCTATTTCATCGATGATGTCAATCTGTATTTCATTGACAGTTTACTCGTTAAAATTCAAGCCTTTCTCCGCGAGGATCGGTCAACAGAATTTCTTACGAAATATGGGAAAGCAAAGATCTCGATTAACAATTACAGAAATAAAAAGCTGCTAGAACAAGAGAATGTGCTTCAACGAGTGAATGGAAAATTACGCATCAACGATAACCTTGATTACTACAAACTGAAATGGGACAAGACCGACATAGACATTGAATATGTTGTCAATAAACAAGCCGATAGTACAGCATCGAAAGTCACAAGGCTATTAGATGAAAACAATCATCGATTCAAATTAACCTTTCAAACCAAAGACTTCAATAATCAAATGGCTTGGGTCAAATGGGAAGCCTACAAGGAAGCTCGAGGACTGACTACTAGCGAAGAGTAATTGCTTATCGCTTACCTGCCATGTTGGCCAAGTTCGCCATTGCACGTTTACCGCCCATTTTATTCATGGCTTTCATCATTTTTCGCATCTGGCTGAACTGTTTCATCAAATTATTCACTTCCTGAATAGATGTTCCAGAACCAGTGGCAATGCGTTTTCTTCTGCTGCCATTGATTACTTCTGGGTTTGCACGCTCATCAGGGGTCATCGACCGAATAATCGACTCGATCGGCTTGAATGAATCATCGTCCACATCGATGCCCTTCAATGCTTTCCCCATCCCTGGAATCATTCCCAACAGGTCTTTCATGTTACCCATTTTCTTGATTTGCTCGAGCTGAGAAAGAAAATCATCAAAATCGAATTTATTCTGACGGATCTTCTTATTTAACTTCCGTGTCTCTTCCTCATCAAAGGCATTCTGTGCTTTCTCAACCAAGGACACCACATCGCCCATACCGAGAATTCGATTGGCCATACGGTCAGGATAGAAGACATCGATTGCCTCCATCTTTTCTCCTGTTGAAATGAATTTGATGGGCTTATCGACGACAGTCCTGATGGAAAGTGCAGCTCCCCCTCGAGAATCACCATCTAATTTGGTGAGGACAACACCATCAAAATCCAAGCGTTCATTAAAGGTCTTGGCTGTGTTCACAGCATCTTGACCTGTCATGGAGTCCACAACAAATAAAGTCTCTTTTGGCTTGAGTGCACTTTTCAAGGACTCAATCTCTTGCATCATTTGCTCATCGACTGCCAAACGACCTGCTGTATCGACGATGACGATTTTCTTGCCTAGCTTCTTCGCATATTCGACCGCATTGTTAGCGATCTGAACAGCATTTTTATTCTCTGGCTCTGCATATACCTCGACACCGATCTGCTCACCTAATACTTTCAATTGATCGATGGCCGCTGGGCGATAGATATCACATGCAGTCAATAGGACCTGACGACCTTGTGACTTCAGCATGTTAGCCAGCTTACCTGAGAAGGTTGTTTTACCTGAACCTTGAAGACCGGAAATCAACACAACGGCTGGATCACCTTGAACATCAATATCCTTTTTTTCGCCGCCCATCAATTTGGTCAGCTCTTCATTGGTGATCTTTACCAGAAGTTGCCCTGGAGACACTGATACCAACACGTTACGGCCGAGTGCTTCTTCCTTAATGGTGTCCGTTACCTCTTTGGCCACTTTATAGTTGACATCGGCATCAACAAGTGCACGCCTGATCTCTTTTACCGTTGTGGCGACATTGATCTCCGAGATCGAACCCTGACCCTTTAAGGTCTTAAATGCTTTTTCTAACTTTCCACTTAAATTCTCAAACATAGCAAGCCTGCTTTTGGGTGTGCAAAAATAGCCAATTTTCCCAGCATAAAAAGCCTATTTGGCACACAAAGTCCCTTTTTGGTTTTATAAATCCGCATTGAATCGTGATATTGGAAGCCATTTAGCAAAAGCCTATGAAGCCGATTCAGTTTCAAAAACATGTACTCCCCCATCTTTTGGCAATACTGGCATTTTTAGCCATTACGGTCTTGTTTTTTAGTCCTATCTACTTTGATGGAAAAGCATTGAATCAGGGAGATATTGCGCAATGGGAAGCAAGTGCCCAGGAATTGATTGAGTATCGTGAGGCAACGGGTGAAGAAGGCCTTTGGACCAATTCGATCTTTGGTGGTATGCCAGCCTACTTGATCAGTGTCAAATGGGGCAATGGTTTGATCAAGGCCGCTCACGCAATCTATACCTTTGGCCTACCCCATCCAACACGGCTGGTGTTTGGTGCTATGCTATCCTTTTACATCATGCTGCTTTGCTTCAAGGTGAGACCTTATATCGCCATTATGGGAGCAATTGCCTTCGGACTTTCCTCCTACAATATCATCGGTTTAACAGCTGGACATAATGCACGGATAGCAGCAGTTTCCTTTATGCCTTTGGTGCTTGGCGGTATTAACTTGGCTTTTGGTAAGCATAAATGGCTAGGCGCAGGATTGACCGCATTGGCTTTGGCTATGGAGATCAGAGTAAACCACTTACAGATCACCTATTACCTGGCATTTATTGTCGGTATTTATGGCTTAATGAGGTTAATTGAATTTGCAAAAGAAAAACAACTCAAGCTTTTCTTTAATCGGCTCAGCTTACTCATCATCGCCGCTATTTTAGCTGTTGGCAGTACATTCGGAGAGCTTTACTCAACCTATGAATATGGAAAATACTCCAACCGTGGCCAATCAGAACTGACACAACAAGCTAATCAAGAAATGAATGAGGATGGACTTTCCTCAACTTATGCTTTTCAATACTCAAATGGCATATGGGACCCCTTCTCGCTCTTCATGCCGAATGTATTGGGTGGTGGAAGACCTTTTCCTAGTGACGGAGAACTTGCGAGCTTCTTAACTCAAAATGGCATTAGAGGTGCACAACAACAGCAATACTTACGTGCGATTCCTTCTTATTGGGGAAGTGAAAGTGCAACAACCTATTACGCTGGGGCCATCATGACCTTCCTGATGGTCTTGGGCTTGATGCTATTGGATCGCAAATACACCATTTGGTTATTGGCTGTCGCACTTCTGGGTATACTGTTTTCATACGGCCGAAACCTACCTGGATTTAACTATTTCATGTTTGAGCATTTCCCTGGTTACAACAAATTCCGCTCAGTCACTTTCACGATGGTGATGCCCATCTTCGCGTTTGCTTTGATGGGTTGTTTGGCCCTAGAGCGGGCGATGTCTCAACAATTTGATCAAGCATTGCAGAAAAAATTATGGATAGCGCTAGGTTCCACCGCTGGGCTCGCCTTGTTGATGGCCTTAGGTTCGGGTATGTTCGGCTTCCGATCAGCTTTTGATGCTCGTCTACCTGACGACATGCTTGAATCCGTGCTCTCGGATAGGCAATCCCTTTTCAGGACTGATGCCCTGCGCACGTTTGGCCTGATTGCGGGCTTTGGACTGGTCCTTGTCTTGATGCTGAAAAAAATGGTAAAACCAACGATTGCCTGTTCGCTATTGGTTTTTATTGCAGCTTTGGACGTTATCCCTGTAAGTAATCGATTTATTTCAGGCGCGAATTACGTCTTGCCCAATCGAGCAACTCTTCGTCAAGCAAGCCCTGCTGATCAATACATCTTACAAAATCGCAAACTGGGGGACCGTGTAATCGATGCATCCTCTCCTGCTTTTTATGATGGCACAGCCTCACAATTCCACCACCTTGTCAACGGTTATCATGGCGCACGAATCAGAAGATATCAAGAGATCGTCGACAATGGTTTGATCAAAGAGTTTCAACAAGCAAGCAGTGGTAACCTAAGCACTACTCCTCTGTTGAATATGCTCAACACCAAGTATATCATTCAGAACCCCGGAGAGATCAGTGGAGTGAGAGAAAACCCTAATGCCTTAGGTGCTGCTTGGTTCGTTGGTAGCGTGAGCAAAGCAGACACACCCGATGAGGAGTTTCAGCAAACCTTAAACTTAAGCAACCCAAGTGTAAGTGCTGTGGTGCCTGCTAATGAAGTAACTGCTGAACCTGGAACCTCAATTGGACAGATCGACCTTATTGATTATCGTCCCGGTTATTGGAAATACACAAGCAAGAATAGCGGCGACGGCTTTGCTGTTTTCTCTGAGGTATTTTACCCCAAGGGTTTTGAAGTGACCATCGATGGACAGCCAGTAGAAATGACAAAGGCTAATTACATTTTGCGCGGACTGGCCATTCCTGCTGGAGATCATGTCATCGAATTCAATTTCAGCCCAAGGATCTATGCGATTGGAAGCCCTATCATGCTGGTCATGAGCATATTGGTGTTGTTGAGTTTTGCTGGAGGTGTATACATGAGCCTTAAGCAAGTGGCCGAATAGGATTTACAGCATTCGTTGATGGCAAAAGATAAAGTTTTAGTGGTTTCTTATTCTGACTTGAAGTTTGACGCACGAGTCACTCGTCAATTGAAGTGGCTTGAGGCCAGCTATGACGTGACCTGCATTTGCTTTGAAGCGAATCAAGAAATCAAAAACGTAAGATGGCATTTAATAGATCAAACTCCTCTGACGTTAATTAGAAAGCTATTCTTGACCCTTGCTTTATTGCTCAGGCGCTACAGACTAGCCTACCGGCTTCAGTATGATTATTTCAAAGAACTGAAATCATTCAAAGACGAAAACTTCGCATGGCTAATCGCTAACGATGCTGAGTCACTTCCCCTTGTTTTTGATTTAAAGTCAGCAAAAAGTAAGGTATTATTCGATGCACATGAGTTTGCCCCAAGACACTTAGAAGAAAGACTCTGGTGGAGAATCTTATTTAAACCTTGGCATGTCAATATTTGCCAGCAATACATCCCCAACGTCAATCAATTTTGCACAGTAAGTAATGGCCTGGTGGATGAATATGAACACATGTTTGGCGTTAAGCCTTCTTTAATCACAAACGCTACTAAATACTTCAATTTGTCGCCAAAAGCCGTTTCAGAACCAATAAAGGTGATTCATCATGGCATTGTTAATCGGAGCAGGAAATTAGAACTTATGATGAAAGCAGTTGCCCTCTTGGGTGACAAATACCAACTCGATCTCATCTTAATGTTGCCTGAGTCTGCTTCAGAAAGTTCAAGATTGTATTTAGATGAATTAAAAGCACTTGCAAATAGTCAGCCTAATGTGCGTATTCTTGATCCAATGCTTAATACCGAGATCGTACCTTTTATTAACCAATACGACATTGGCGTTTTTCTATTAGAACCCATTAATTTTAATTACACTTTTGCTCTGCCCAACAAATTATTTGATTTTATTCAGGCAAGACTGGCGATAGCCATCGGCCCTTCAATCGAAATGGCTAAATATGTCAATGCATATGATTTAGGTGTTGTCAGCGAGAGTTTCGAATATGAGCAATTTGCTGAAACTATCTCCTCAATTACCGCGGAGAAGATCAAAGAACTCAAATCAAATACACATAAAGTGGCCATGAAACTGTCTGAAGAATCCAATAAAGAACACTTTTTACACCTTTTGAATAGCCATGTATAAACAACTGAAGAAAAAGGAAGCCCAACTTTCGAAAGAAAGAAGATTTAGGAAGACCCTCGATTTCATTCAAGCATCACAAGAGGTTCCTCGTAGCATATTGGATCTTGGGTCTCCAAATCAATTAAGTGAAAGACTATCTCAAGAGGGTTTTGAAGTGAGCAATGCGCATGGTGTTGATTTCGACCTCCATCCTGAAATAATAGCAAAAGATGGTTTTGATGCCGTGACAATATTTGAGGTATTAGAACATCTCATCAATCCTATGGGGATCTTAAAAGAGATAAAAGCGCCCAAATTATATGCTTCGATACCGATGCGCTTGTGGTTTGCGAAAGCTTATCGAAACAAGAATAACGAATGGGATCAGCACTATCATGAGTTTGAAGATTGGCAATTTGATTGGCTTCTACAAAAATCAGGTTGGGAAGTTATAAGATCTGAGAAATGGAATAACCCTGCTTTAATACCAGGGATCAGGCCATTGCTCCGCACCTTCACGCCGAGGTATTATATTGTTGAAGCAAGACGCATTAACGTTTAAACCGATAACTTGGGTATCGTCATAAAGCAAAGTATTAGGGCATCTATCTTCTCCTATATCGGAGTAGTGATCGGATACATCAACATTCTTTGGCTCTACCCTTTCTTTCTTGAAGCAAATGAGATTGGACTTTTTCGAATCATACAAAGCAGTGCCTATTTGCTAGCTACCTTTGGCCAATTCGGCATGGGTTCAACTTTCGTTAAATTTTTTCCGGAGTATAAGAAGGAAAAGGGGTTATTGGCGTTGACACTGACTATTTCATCTGTCGGATATCTCCTCTTGCTTGGAGCTTGTGTACTTCTCGAATCTTACATCGCTGGGTACTTCGCCAATGAATCCCCGCTGTTTGTTGAGTACTTTCAAATCGCATTGATCATCACTTACCTGATCATTTTATTTCAACTATTAGAAGCCTATTGCAGGAGTGTTTTAGATATTGGAATGCCTACTTTTCTCCGTGATATTGGCCTTCGCTTATTGACCACTTGTTTCATTTTACTTTATGCGGTTGATCAAATCAGCTTTGATGCACTTGTTTGGTCATTTGCAGTCTCCTTTCTTTTCATGGCATTGAGTCTGTTCATCTATGTTCTATTGATCAAGAAAGCTAGCCTCCGGTTTGATTTTTCATTTATCAATAAAAAGACCTTAAGGCAGTTTTTAACCTTTGGTGCTTTTGCCCTTCTTGGTGCAGGTGGCACCCAGATCATCCTACAGATCGATAGCATCATGGTAAGTGGCGCATTAGGTTTAGATGAAACGGGGATCTATACTATTGCCTTCTTTATTGGGACCGTTATCGAGCTTCCCAAAAGAGCCATTTCACAGGTCAGTATGTCCCTGATCTCCCAGAATTTTAAGAACAACGATATGGTCGCTGTTAAAAAGCTCTATCAACAAACATCGATCAACCAATTGATTATTGGTGCACTTCTTTTATTGGGTATTTGGTCGAATCTAGACAATGTTTATCAATTCGTACCCAATGGAGCATTATATCGACAAGGATTTTATGTCGTCCTATTTATAGGTTTAGGTAAGCTCTCCGATATGTTATTCGGTGCTAATGGCGAGATCATTGTCATGTCCAAATATTACCGCTTCAATGTATTCGCAGTGGTTATTCTGGCTATGATGACCATCGGACTCAATGCGCTGTTAATTCCTTCTTTGGGCATTCAAGGAGCTGCTTTGGCCTCTTTTATTGCCATGTTCACCTTTAACCTATTGAAGTTTTTGTTTGTCTGGGTAAAATTAAGTCTACAGCCTTTCTCTCTAAAAAGTGTAATTGCCATCCTGATCATTGCCTTTGTTTACTTCTGCCAGTTGCAATTACCTATTTTTGAGAATCCATTTCTTGATCTAGTGATCCGATCAAGCGTGATCTCTTTGGTCTATTTACTTTTAATGTATGGATTTAAGGTCTCTCCTGAAGTGAATGGTTTGATCAAAGGCGGCCTAAGAAAGGCTAAACTCATTAAGTAGTTCGGCCAAGCGGTTCGTAATGTTTCTTCGACTATATTTTTCTACCCCCTGATAGGTGAAGGCTGCCCCGAAAGTCCCAGAATTCAATTCAGCAACTACCCTTTCAATTCCTTTTTCATCGTGATATGAGATCATCATACCACTTTGGGTTTCTTTTAAGATCTGGGCAACGTCGCTTTCGGGGTCTCCAAAAGCCAAGATAGGTTTCCGCTGAACTAAGTATTCGAACAACTTACCAGGCAATTGAGAACTCGCCTCTTTGGTGTTGGTTTGCAAGAGAAGCAGTACATCTGCTCCCTCATATTCCTGAGCTAGCTGTTCATAGGGTACAGAACCTTGCACTTGAAGCCGCTCTTTAAGATGGCTTAATTGATTAATACCATCGATCACTACAGGACTAATAATACCAGTAAACCTAATGGATATAGACGCAGGCTGACTTGCCAATTCCCTGTCAAGCAACTTAAAAAATAAGTCCGGAGAACGACTTTCATTCAGCATGCCTAGGTGCAAAATGCCTGTCCCCTCCTGCCTGCGATTTGTTCCTATTTTGGCTGCTTGCTGAACATCAAATCCATTTGTGAATACTTCTACTCTTCTTGCGCCTATTTTTTTGAGATCTTTTGCTGCTTGATCACCCGTTGCCAAGGTTGCATCGGCTACCTTGAGCACTTCTTTTTCCAATTTTTCATGCTTCCTTCGGATGAATGAAAGCATCTTAAACCGTTTCATGATATCCCATTCTGTCCAGGGGTCTCTAAAGTCAGCCAACCACGTAATTGAGGGGTTTTGATATTTTAAACGCAATCCGATCAGGTGTAAACTATGGGGTGGGCCTGTGGTGATCACATGCTTGATCTCGTTACTTCTCAGTATTTCCGACAAATAATTAACTGACGGTTTTACCCAAAATACTTTAGGATCAGGAACAAATAAATTACCTCTCAAAAATACACTCAGCGACTTCAGTAATGAATTATTGGAGTCTTCCAGAATTTGTCCTTGTTTTAATTCCCTTGTTCCCGTCAGCTTTTTGAAGACACCATAAGGTTCCCATATGGGAAACTTCAGCACATCTACTTGTTCACTTACCTGAGCGACCAAGCTGTCATCCTTTAAATCAAATTGAGGGTTCTCAGGTGTAAATACGATAGGATCCCAGCCAAATTCAGGAAGGTATTTACTGAATTTCAACCATCGCTGCACACCCGCACCTCCGCTGGGCGGCCAGTAATAGGTAATGATCAGTACTTTTTTGTTATCCTTCATTTAGATCAAAAGCTCATTTGCAAATAAGCTTAAAAAAACATTATTTCAGGCACCTTAACGGTCAAACTCAAATTTACATCTATGGGATTCATTCCAATCTTTGTCGCTTTGCTAGGGCTTATCCTTCTTTATACGATTTATACATACAACCTCATTAAGCCTAGAAAAACTCGACTCAACCAAATCATTGATCAGATGGCGGCCAATAGTAGTCAGCGCAAACAAGCCCTATTTACCTACACGAAGGAACATCCCGAATCATCACTGCATCAGGCATCAGACGCCCTACAAAAGGTCTCTACTGATCGGTTTCAAAGTTATCAAAAAGAAGAGGAGTTGATCGAACTCATTTCAACTGGGACGAAAGGACTAGGAGATGAATCGATCAAAGAACAGCTTATCAAAGCAAATGAGGCGCAGCAAGCACTAATGAAAAAGCTAAAAGCATTTGCCAATGACTACAACCGCCTTATTGAAAAAGCACCAACTAGCTTTGTCGCATCGGTTTTCGGATTTAAACGCTTTTGATTTTTTGTTCAATTAGACTAAGAATCTCTTCTGTATCACTGGGTTCAAACCAATGGATGCTGTCATCTCGATTGAACCACGTCAACTGCCTCTTGGCATATCTACGAGAGTTTCTCTTCAATAATCGGATGGCTTCTTCCTTATCATACTCCCCTTCCAGATATCCGAATATTTCTTGATATCCCACCGTCTGCAAAGCATTCAGCTCTCGATACGCAAATAAAGACTCTGCTTCCTCAAAAAGCCCTTGATCGATCATCAGGTCCATTCGTTGATTGATACGGTCATAGATTTCTTCTCGCTCAGCTCGCAAACCGATCTTCAGAACATCATAAGGACGCTCGATCTTCTTTCTTTTTCGAAAAGATGTAAAGGTTTTACCTGTTGACATGATCACTTCAAGTGCTCGGATCAGCCGTTGTGGGTTTTGTTGATCGACCACCTGATAGTAGTCGGGATCCTTTTCGGCTAACTGTTCTTGCAAAGGTAAAATTCCTTCTTCTTTGAAAAGCAAATTCAACTCCTCTCTGAATTTAATGTCGATTGACGGAAATTCATCAAGGCCATGGCAGAGGGCATCAACATACAAACCCGAACCTCCAACCAATATGGCGATACGCTGCTTCTTAAATATTTGATCAAGAAGCACCGACGCCTCTTTTTCAAACTGCCCAACGGAGTAGTCGTCATGGATGGAAAGATGGTTAACCAAATGATGTGGAGCGGAAGAAAGCTCCTCTTGAGTTGGCTTGGCAGTCCCGATATTCATCTCACGATAAAACTGCCGAGAATCAGCCGAGATGATCTCTGCCTTAAACTGTTGAGCCAATTGAATTGATAACGTTGTTTTACCAACTGCTGTAGGCCCTACCACCACAATTAATAAGGGTTTTTCAGACATTGCCATGTTTCCATTGGCAATATGAAGATTATTGCGGTTTATTTGAAAAAGTTCAAAAGAACAATGAAGTCAATGCAAGAAGAAATCAATTCAGCTACCCTTGAGACGCTTCTTCAGCACATGAGTAAGGATGATTACCTAGAATTGGTAAAAGAATTCGTTCTAAACACTGAATTGCAGCTGCAAAACATTCACTATAACGCGTTTCGGGCAGAGAGTCAGGCTGTCATACGAGCTGTTCATTCCATCAAGGGTAATGCGATTTCATTAGGTTTTGACCTCTTATCACATCAATCTGCCGAATTTGAAAAGGCATTGAAGGAAACTGAAATAAAGACAAATTCAGCTATCTTTGTACAATACATTTCAGCTATAGCAAAATCCATAGAAAACCTAGTTGACTATTTTAACATTGATGACAGACGTAGATTTTAAGAAGGTATTAGTAGCTGAGGATAGTTCTGTAATTCAAAACTTATTGAAGAAAATTCTCCTCTTTGAGAATTGTAAGATCACCTCAGCGAAAGATGGGCAGTCAGTATTAGATCAGTTTGAGCTCGAAGAGTTCGACCTAGTGATCATGGACATTAACCTACCGAAGCTCGATGGCTTGGAGGCAACACGACAGATTAGACAAAAAAGTAACATTCCAATTATTGGCATTAGCGGTAATGCTCAAAATCTCTCAGAAGACATTTTTTTCAAAGCAGGTATGAATGAATACATGCAAAAACCACTCGACTATGATAAATTGATCGAATGGGTAAAAAAATACACCTCCTGATATGACCATTAAGTACACGAAACAGTTTCTCAATAAACTAGAAGATATTTTTGCGGAATCTGATTACGTGTTGCGTTACGAAAAAGGAAGCTTTAAGTCAGGCTACTGTGTATTGAAAGACACAAAGATCGCCATTGTCAATAAGTACTATACAACGGAGGGTAAAGTGAACGTATTGATCGACATCTTGAAGTCCATAGAAATTGACAGAACGAATCTTTCACAGAAAAATACGGATCTGCTTGTCCAACTTTCCCAAACCTCTTTGAAACTTTGAAAGTAACATTTCTTGGTACTGGCACCTCACAAGGAGTACCCGTCATTGGTTGTCATTGCGAGGTTTGTGAATCACTGGACTTTAGAGATAAAAGACTTCGCTCTTCGATACTCATTGAAGTGGATGGTCAACACCTAGTAATTGATTCTGGCCCCGATTTTCGCCAGCAAATGTTGAGAGAACGTGTTGAAAAACTCGATGCTTTGCTCTTTACCCATGAGCACAAAGACCACACAGCAGGAATGGATGATATCCGTTCGTTTAACTTTTTGCAAAAAAAGGACATGCCCATTTACGGTAGAAAACAAGTATTAGAACAACTGAAACAAGAATTCGCCTACGTTTTTAATCAATCAAAATATCCTGGTATTCCACAAGTAGCGGTGCATGAGCTCAAGAATGAACCGTTTAAGATCGAGCAAACGAGCATCACGCCAATTGAAGTACTTCATTACAAACTACCCGTATTTGGCTTTAGAATAAATGACTTTGCGTACATCACAGACATGAAGACCATTTCTCCGGAAGAAGAGAAGAAATTAAATGGATTGGATGTTTTAGTGATCAATGCCTTGCAAAAGACAGCACACGTTTCTCACTTAACGCTCAAAGAAGCCATTGACTTTGCCCAAAAAATTGGTGCAAAAAAAACTTACTTCACGCATCTCAGCCATAAAATGGGTAAACAAACGGACGTTGAGCAGGAGTTACCCGAACAAGTCTCCATTGCCTACGATGGGCTGAAGCTTGCGCTTTGATTACTCAGCCACGTTAATTTTTAAGGCATTTGTCCGACCCTTCTCCTTTATCGGCATAGAAGCTGTGGTGATGAAGATATCTCCTTTGTGTATATAACCGTGCTCTTTAAGTATTCTTTCCTGGTCGGCAAAGGATTCATCTGTTGATTCCGTTTTATCGTAGAAGAACCCTTGCACTCCCCAGACCAAACTGAGTTTTGGAATGAGTGACTTATTCGGTGTGAAAATAAAGATCTTTGCATGCGGTCTATGGGATGACATTTTAAAGGCGGTATAGCCTGAAAAAGTATTTCCAATAACGCCTTTGGCATTCACATGCTCACTCAACTTACAAGCAGTAAGCATTAAGTTGTCATTCAAGAAGGTATCGCTTCCCGGGTCTGGTAGGTAAAAATTATCATAGATCTGCGCAGCGCTTTCCATGGCACCTATCGTTTTAGCCATTGATTCAACGGCTTGAATAGGATATTTTCCAGCTGCCGTTTCAGCCGATAGCATCATTGCATCCGCACCATCCAACACTGCATTCGCGACGTCATTGGTTTCTGCACGTGTAGGTCTCGGATTACCAATCATGCTTTCCATCATTTGCGTGGCAATGATCACAGGCTTTGCAGCAAGATTACATTTCTCAACGATCATCTTTTGTGCCATCGGCACCTCTTCCTGCACAATTTCTACACCCAGATCACCTCTTGCAACCATCAATGCATCGGATTCAGCGATGATGTCATCAATATTTTGTAGTGCTTCTGGCTTTTCGATTTTCGCTACTACACGAATATCCTTCCCAGATGCAGCAATGCGCTTCTTGATGTCACGCATATCCTCGCCTGTTCTTACAAAAGACAATGCGATCCAATCCACGTCATGAGCAATACCAAATGCTAGGTCTTCGATATCTTTTTCAGTAAGCGCAGGCGCAGAAACATTGGTAAAAGGTAGATTGATTCCTTTTCTGGATTTCAACACACCACCATATTTGACTACACAATGCACGTCATTGCCTTTGATCTCTTTTACCGTCAATTCTAGGTTACCATCGTCGATAAGTACCATATCGCCTGGCTGAACGTCTTGCGGCAAGTGTTGGTAAGATGTACTCACCCGTTGAGCAGTCCCTTCACAAGAATCGGTCGTAATGACGATCTCGTTACCCTCATGGATCTCAACTCCATTATCCTTTACTAATTCAACACGTATTTTTGGCCCTTGAAGGTCTTGCAAAATGGCTACATGACTACCTAGTTCTTCATTAACTTCTCGAATGGTTTTGATTACTTGCTCATGTAAAGTATGCTCTCCATGAGAGAAATTAAGTCGAAAGACATTCACCCCTGCATGAACAAGTTGAGTAAGCATCTCTTTGGTGTTGCTGGCTGGCCCAACAGTTGCCACAATTTTAGCGTGGTTCTGGGTCTTGAAGTGAGTCATCTTAGAAAATTAGGTTTTCACGCGATTTTAAGTTGTTCAAATCTACCTTTATCGCAAATTGCACGAAAGGTATTTCTCTGATTTTGTTGAAGAAAACGTTTTCATCGAAATTTGTGGATTCGTTTTCCAACATCATGAGGTAGTCGAATTGCTTGAGCTCCGGAAGTAGAAAAGCATCGAAGGAGTCTTCTGAAAGTTCTGCCCTATTTTTCAAGATCCTATACCGTGAATACTCATCCTCGTGCAAGTAATGGACGATACTGATCTGTCTGGCACGGTTAAACTCGATTCTTAATTCAGGTGTTCGCTCGAAATTACAGCCCTCTTTTGTATTCAAATACCAAGCAATTTTATGAGGTTTTACATGCGCATTAAGGCCTATAAGCGTAAAGTCAAAATCATAGGTGACCTGTAATTTATTTTTGCTCATATATGCTCAAAATAATGAAAAATAAGCCTTTTTTGACACCGAGACAAGATTAAAGATTTTGTTTGACATTATTGTTAAATTGCATTTCTTTGCAGCGAGTTTTAACTAAAAAATATCCAAAATGTCAGAAATTGCATCTAAAGTTAAGAGCATCATTATCGATAAACTAGGTGTTGAGGAGTCTGAAGTTACTCCTGAGGCAAGTTTTACCAACGACCTAGGAGCTGATTCTCTTGACACAGTAGAATTGATCATGGAATTCGAAAAAGAGTTCAACATCTCAATTCCAGACGATCAAGCCGAGAACATTGCCACGGTAGGTGATGCAGTCTCATACCTTGAAGCGAACGTTAAATAATATCTATTATACACGACTCCTTATATGCAGTTAAAAAGAGTTGTAGTAACCGGACTAGGTGCGCTTACTCCTATTGGTAAAGATCTCAATACGTTTTGGGATGGACTACTGAAAGGAGTAAGTGGTGCAGGTCCAATCACGCGTTTTGATCCTGAAAAATTCAAGACCAAATTTGCCTGCGAAATAAAGGGTTACGATCCCAATGATTATTTCGACAGGAAAGAGGCTAGAAAAATGGATCATTTTACGCAGTATGCGATGATTACTGCTGAAGAGGCCATGAAAGATTCTGGTCTCGATTTGGAGAAGATCGATAGAAATCGTGCAGGTGTCATTTGGGGCTCTGGAATTGGTGGGTTAAGGACCTTCCAAGAAGAGGTAACCTCTTTTGCACAAGGCGATGGAACCCCTCGATTCAATCCTTTTTTCATCCCAAAAATGATCGCAGATATCTCTTCTGGGATGATCTCTATAAAATATGGGTTTCACGGACCGAATTTTGTTACCGTCTCAGCCTGTGCTTCTGCTACCAATGCCATGATCGACGCTATGACCTATATTAAATTAGGCAAGGCGAATGTTATGATCACTGGAGGATCGGAGGCATCAGTATCTGAAGCTGGAATGGGTGGTTTTAATGCCATGAAAGCCCTTTCCGAGCGAAACGACTCTCCTGAAACAGCCTCTCGACCTTTTGATAAAGACAGAGACGGATTTGTATTGGGTGAAGGCTCTGGAGCCCTCATCCTTGAAGAATATGAACACGCTAAAGCACGAGGTGCTAAAATCTATGCTGAAATTGTAGGTGGCGGCATGTCTGCTGACGCTTATCACATCACAGCTCCTCATCCTGAAGGTTTAGGTGCTTACAATGTGATGATCAATGCCCTTGATGATGCACAAATGAAACCAGAAGATATTGACTACGTCAATGTTCATGGCACATCTACTCCTCTTGGGGACATCAGTGAAGTATTAGCCATTGAACGAGTATTTGGAGAGCATGCATATAAGCTTAACATTAGCTCAACAAAATCAATGACTGGTCACTTGCTTGGTGCTGCCGGCGCTATCGAAGCCGTTGCCAGCATTATGGCGATCAACCATCAGATTGTACCACCAACGATCAATCATTTCACAGATGATGATCGATTTGATCCGAAGTTGAATTTTACCTTTAATAAAGCGCAAAAAAGAAAGGTAAAGGTTGCCTTGAGCAATACCTTTGGCTTTGGAGGTCATAATACATCTGTCGTTTTCAGAAAAATTGACTAAACGTGCGGTTCAGTTTTAGCCGTATAAATCCTTTAGTACGTCATTTAAACAAAGAAGACAAGCAACTATTCAGGTCGATGCGTATGATCTTAGGCTTCAAGCCGAGGAACATTAGACCTTATCGTACAGCAGTTCAACATACATCTGTTGCCAAATCAGTCAACGAAGGATTTAAAGAATCCAATGAAAGACTGGAATACCTCGGAGATGCTGTTTTAGGAATGGTTGTCGCAGAGTATTTGTTCAAGAAATATCCTTTTAAGGACGAGGGCTTCCTGACTGAATTAAGGTCTCGAATTGTCAGCCGCGATGCACTAAATAATGTAGCAAGAAAGATGGGCATCCCCGATATCGTCAAGTTCGATAGAAGGCGAAAGACTCCCAATTCCCACAAATCGCTTTATGGAAACACCCTTGAAGCGCTTGTTGGCGCTATTTATGTGGACAGAGGCTACCAATCGGCTAAGCGTTTTATTATCAAGAAACTATTGAATCCACATTACGATATTCAGGAGATCATATCAACAACTAAAAACTACAAGAGCAAGTTGATCGAATGGTGCCAAAAGCAAAACAAATCTGCCATATTCAAGCATGCAGAAACCATTGACAAAGGCTACTATAAGGAGTTCATCATTGAACTTTGTTTAGATGAAGAACCAATTGCCAGAGGGCATGGTTTAAGCAAGAAAAAGGCAGAGCAAGATGCTTCCAGAGAAGCTTGCACCAGGTTATCCATAGAATGATGCGGACATATAGAATTGGTTGTGGCACAGTAAATCAAACCCCACTAGATTGGAAAGGGAACCTAGCGCATCTCAAAAAAACTATTAGAGCGGCCAGAGAGCAGCACATTGATATCTTGTGCTTACCTGAACTTTGCATCACCGGTTATGGATGTGAAGATCTCTTTCTCAGCGATTGGTTACCTAAAAAAGCCATTGCTCTTACCGAAGAACTAATAGAGGAAACCGCAGGGATTCTGACGACACTAAACATTCCTATCCCTTTTAAAGGAAAAACCTACAATTGCGCCGTGGTTGTGCATGACCAAAAAGTCTTGGGCATTTATGCCAAACAATACATGGCCTTAGATGGTGTGCACTATGAACCCAGATGGTTTGAACCTTGGCCCATTGGCCTAATTGAGGAAATTGACATTTGGGGTGAATCACATCAAATTGGTGACCTCATCTTCGATTTTGAAGAATGGAAAATTGGATTTGAAATCTGTGAAGATGCATGGCGAGGTTCAGACCGACCTGCTTGCAGGCTCGTCAAACGATCCGTAAATCTTATCCTTAATCCAAGTGCCAGTCATTTTGCCATGCTAAAAACGCATGAGCGGATCAGTCTTGTGAAAGAATCCTCGAAAGAGTTTAACTGCACTTACGTTTATGCCAATCTTTTGGGGAACGAAGCAGGCCGAATGATCTATGATGGAGAACTCATGATCGCTCAGCATGGAGAATTGGCCTTAAGAAATGACCTACTCTCCTTCAAGTCCCATCAACTAGCCTTCGTTGACATAAGACCTGAAAAGATCGTAGAAAAGAAGGTAGTTGAACCGGATCAAAAAGAAATTGAATTTCCCAAGGCGACAGCCCTCGCGCTCTACGATTACCTGAGGAAAAGTAAAACCAGAGGATATACGCTGTCTCTAAGTGGTGGTGCAGATAGCGCGACCTGTGCTGTCATGGTAGCCGAAATGGTCAAAAGAGGGATTGAGGAATTAGGTAAGGAAGGCTTTCTAGAAGGAATCAACAGAAAGGATCTTAGTGATCGACAGGAAAAAGAAATTGTGGGTGCATTATTCAATACGGCTTACCAAGGCACGCAGAACTCCACGACAACAACGCTAGACGCTGCAAAAACGCTAGCCGACTCACTTGGCGCTACGTTTTACCAATGGACAATTGATGAGGCTGTTGCCTCATTTACCAAGGGCATTGAAAAAGCTCTTGGGAGAAGCCTCAATTGGGAAACCGATGATCTGGCCCTACAAAACATTCAGTCAAGGTCAAGAAGTCCGATGATCTGGATGCTCACCAACATTACAGGCACCTTGCTCCTGACCACCTCTAACCGTAGCGAAGGAGATGTAGGCTATGCGACTATGGATGGCGACACTAGTGGTTCCTTGGCTCCTATCTCGAGTGTAGACAAACAGTTCATTCGAGAATGGTTAAGATTCGCAGAAAAGGAACTCGGCTATGAAGGGCTCGCTAGCATTAATAAGCTTCCACCCACAGCTGAACTCAGACCACATGATCAGCACCAAACGGATGAGGAAGACTTGATGCCCTATCACATCATGGTTGAAATTGAAAAGCTAGCCATTGGCAAGCATCAATCACCCAGGGAAGTCTTTGATGCGTTAAAGCAAAAGGATCTGGAGGACGAGGCTACCCTTAAGGAGCACATTAAGAAGTTTTATCGTTTATGGAGTAGAAACCAATGGAAGCGTGAAAGACTTGCTCCAGCTTTTCATCTTGATGAATTCAATGTAGATCCGAGAACATGGTGTCGTTTCCCAATACTTTCTGCAGGATATACAGAGGAGCTTGAAGAACTTTAGACTTCATTCTTCGCCTTTTCTCATTTCCTCTATATTTGTTCCATATACCTAAAAAATATGCTAGCATACATCGTTTGGGACCCCATGAGGGAAATCATTGAAGGCATTCAACCACCAGTTTGGTACAGTGTACTTTTTGCCGCCGGTTTTGTGATCGGTTATCAGATCATGATTCGAATTTTTAAAAAAGAAGGCCATTCGCCGCAGGATGTAGATACCCTCACCGTTTTCATGGTAGCCTCTACTATCATTGGCGCACGCTTTGGGCACTTGGCCTTTTACGAACCCGAACGATTCCTAGCGGATCCGTTGATGTTTTTTAGGACTTGGGAAGGTGGCCTAGCCAGCCATGGAGCGGCCTTTGGTATTTTGATCGCATTATTTCTGTACAGCAATTACTTTATTAAGATCAGCCTATTCCCTCCTACTTTCAAGGCCAGAAAACAAAAAAGAAAAGGTCAAAGCTATTTATGGATAGTTGATCGAGTGGTAATTACCGTGGCCTTAGCAGCCGTTTTCATTCGTTTCGGAAACTTTGTGAACTCGGAGATCATAGGCAAACCGACTGAGTCTGATTACGGCGTAGTTTTCGGCCGAGTTGCAGAAACGCTTTTTGAACAGGCTAATTTTGGTATTGAGTCTGCAGAAGCCTCAATGGGAAGTGGTGAAGCGCTCGCTCCTGGTATTGTCCCTGTAGATCTCAAGCTTGTGTTTGAAAATACACGCATCGAAGAATCAGATGCAAGAAGGCTCTTAGAAAATAATGTCAGAAGCAGCTTGATCAACAATAGAGCGATTACCGAGCATTACGCACAACCTAACGAGCCTTTGAATTACGACATCAGCTTTGAAGAACGAAAGCTCGTTGCAACCATCCATACTTATGGCATCAGCCGACATCCCACACAATTGTATGAGTCCCTCACGAGTTTGATCCTCTTCTTCATTCTCTATGGGCTATGGATCAAATACAAAGAAGACTTGCCTGAAGGTGTTTTACTCGGCATTTTCCTCATTTGGATCTTTGGGTTGAGATGGTTTCACGAGCTATTCAAGGAAAACCAGGTTGCCTTTGAAGATGAGATGACCTTTAACATGGGACAAATCCTAAGTATTCCACTGGTCGCATTAGGGGTTTTTATATTGCTGAGAGTCTTATTAAAGCCTAAAAAGGCTTAACAGAACAAAGGCTTGCTAAAAGACACCCTACATATCATCCTATTGTTTGTATTGGGTATCTATGCACTACAGGCTCAAAACCCTCAAGACATAGCTAATGACGCCATCTCTGTAAAGATCGGTAATATCTATATCACTGGGAATGAACGGACCCGAACAGAAATTATCCTAAGAGAACTCAATTTCACTCAAGGTGATGTTTTTAAAAAGACCGATCTGCTTGAAGAGATAGAGTTGGATCGGCAAAAACTGATGAATACACGCCTATTCATCTCTGTTGATATTGTTCCTTTGATCATATCTGACCAAGAGGCTGATATCTTGATCAGACTGCAAGAACGCTGGTATATTTTCCCTGTACCCATTTTTCGGTTAGCCGACAGAAACTTTACGGAATGGTGGGTGAATCAAAAAAGAGATTTCTCGCGCGTCAATTGGGGAGCTGAGTTATTCCACATGAACCTCACTGGAAGAAATGATCGTCTTTCTGCAAGACTCCAGTTTGGTTTTACACAACAATATGCCTTGAAATACTCGCTCCCGTACATTAATAAAAGCCAAAAACTCGGCATTTCCATTGGTGCTAATTATGCCACGAACAAAACGATCGGCATTACATCAGATGGACATCGTCAGGTATTTCAGCAAGACCCCAATGTATTGCGTAAAGTTTTCAATTCGGGTTTTGCCGTGGTATACAGACCATCTTTCTACGATGTCCACACGTTTGATTTCGGCTATACCCAAGTAGCTGTTCAAGACACCGTAGCTTTATCCAACCCAAACTACTTAGGGCAAGGCTTAACCAAACAGCAGTACTTTAGATTAAGCTATGTTTTCACACATGACAGACGTGATTTTATTTCCTATCCATTGAAAGGCAGCTATTTAAGGTTTACAGCCAATCAATTTGGCTTAGGTATTTTTGATGACATCAACATGTTGACAACTCGGGCTACCTATGGCAAATACTTTGATTTAGGTAATGACTTTTTCCAAGCCAATCGTGTCGAAGTATTCAAAAACTGGGGGGAGCAAATTCCTTACATCCGTAGAAGCGGCTTCGGTTACAGCCCAGATTTCATCAGGGGATATGAGCGTTATGTAGTAGAGACGGATTTCCTCATCTCCTATCGAACAGCCTTGAAATGGGAGTTCTTAGAGGGTGTAAAGAAACTGGATGAACGCAGCATCATTCCTCAATTCAGAACTCTTCCCTATGCATTTTACCTCAAGGTGTTCATGGATTTGGGTTATGCAGGCAGTCCTTTGCTCAATACCGAAAACAATTTCTGGAACAATAACGTGATCGGTAGTTTGGGTGTTGGACTCGATGTAGTCACTTATTATGACTTTGTGATGCGTATTGAATACTCAATCAACCGAGAAGGAGATACTGGTTTCTACTTCAATTTTAGGCGTGCCTTATAGTTTTGTTAGGCCATAAATCTGATTAAATTCAATCAGTGAAAAGACTTCTTCATTTTCTTCTTTTCTCTTGCCTGCCCATGGGGCTATGCGCACAACTTGCAGGCACACCTCCTGTCGGACCCGTTTCATTGGGTTTAGGTGGTGTCTCCTCAACATTAGACAATAGTTGGTCCATTTTTAACAACCCGGCTGGTTTAGCGTCACATGAAGAATTCGATGCCGTATTTGGTTACCAGACCATATTCGATTTTGCTCCATTCAATACTGTCGCTGCCGCAGTTAATTTTCCAACCTCTTTTGGTAAAACCAGCCTAGGAGTCTATCGCTTTGGTGATGAACTGTTCAATACCACCATGCTTAGTGCGGGCTTTGGTAAAAAAATCGGTATCATCAGTTTGGGTGCGAAGATCAATTACCTCCAATACAGCATTGATGGTTTTGGTAAACGAGCATTAGGTTTGGCAGAAATGGGCGCCATCGGAGAGCTCACGCCGACTTTGCGTTTTGGCATGCATATTTATAACTTCACTCAATCGGTGATCAGTGAAGCGTCAGGTGAAAAAGTACCTGTAATCATTCGATTATCTGCTCAATACGCCTTAGGCGATCAAGTAAACCTCTACTTAGAGGGCGAAAAAGATGTAGAAGAGGCGGCCGATGTGCGGTTTGGTCTAAGCTATCAGGTGATTGAAGCCTTGGTGTTGAGAACCGGGTTTTCGACAGAGACCAACAGAATGACTTTTGGTGCTGGAGTAAATTTTTCCAGATTAACCGTTGATTATGCCTTGAGGGCAAATGAAACGATAAGCGCAACACACAATTTTGGATTGGCATACAGATTTATTGATTGACACATGCAAGACTAGCTCTCCTGCTCATATCGACAATTAGCTTCTTCAGTTCTAAGGCACAAATCAACTCCATTGATGTTGAAAATGCCATAGAAGCCCTTTTTGCATTACCTGACACGGACCTAAATTATGAAGAGCTGTATGAACGCTATTTGCTGTTGTATGAAAGCCCAATAGATCTGAATTCTGCTGATTATTCAGATCTCAAGGCCCTGCATGCCTTTTCGGACGAAGAAATACAGTCCATACTCACTTACCGAGACAGCGTTGGAAACGTCATGACCCTATATGAGTTGGCCTTTTTAGACGCAATAGATCCATATAAACTCCAGAAGTTATCGAGCTTCTTGACAATAAAGAATCAGCGCCAGCAAGATCTTTCTAAGGTGTTGAGATCGATTTTCTCGCAGCAACATGCCTATTTGATTTCGCGTGTCAAAAGACGTATTGAACAAGCCCGAGGCTATCAAGGAAGTACCCCCTCATTTGCCGGGGACCAGAACAAGCTATACTTCAGGTATAGAAATGTCGTGAGCAAACGCTATAGCCTGGGCATCACTGCAGAGAAAGATGCTGGAGAAGCTTTTGTTTATGACCCCTCTAGCAAACGAATTGGAATGGACTTCTGGTCGGCCCATCTGATGCTCGAAAACCAAGGGAAATTGAAACGCTCCATAATAGGCGATTACCAATTGCAATTTGGGCAGGGACTTGTATTCAATTCAGGACTCGGTATTGGCAAAGGTGCTGAAACAGTCAATACGATAGAAAAGGTATATAATGGACTTCGTCCTTACACATCTGTATTGGAAGGTGGGTTTCTTCGAGGAGCTGCAGCTACTTATGAGTACAGTAAAAAATTAAGCGCAACTGCCTTCTTTTCTTCATTAAGTCAAGATGCGAACCTCCGTGAAAGAGACGATTCCTCGCTTGTTTTCTCTTCATTTCAACGAACAGGACTACATCGAACTGAAAGTGAAATCGCTCGAAAGCAGCGCGTTAATGAAGTGCTTTTTGGATTCAACTTAAACTATCGTATGAAGAACCTCAATCAATTGGGCTTGACTTGGCAAACGAGTCACTATTCAGCCAACATTGATAGAGGCGACGACCCTACAAACCTTTTTGAATTCAGTGGAAACCATCACATGAACCTATCCTTATACGGTAATAAACAGGTCAAACAATTTAGGTTCTTTGGGGAACTTGCCATGTCTGGGAACCAATCATTGGGCACCCTTCTTGGTGTTGCCGGCAAGCTTGACCCACGCTTGCAAGCCGTGCTTCTTCTAAGAAATTATGACAAGTCTTTTCATAGCTTCAGAGGTGGTGGCTTTGGTGAAAGCAGCAGAAATAGTAATGAATCGGGTATTTACCTCGGCCTCAAGTACACACTGAACCGTCAATTTTTCCTAACAGCCTACTACGACCGATTTCATAGGCAATGGCTTTCTTTCCGCGTTCAGCGACCTTCAAAAGGTTATGATTACTTGCTGCGGCTCAATTACCGTCCTAATTCGACAACACAATTCTATTTTCAATATCGATCCAAAGAAAAAGATCGGAACATTAGATTGAATAAGGACTTATTGGTGCTTCCAGGCATTTCTAATCGATACATTTTACATCTTGACTTTCGTGCCACGAATACCTTGAGCCTCCGCTCAAAAGTACAATGGAGCAACTATCGAATCAATGCTGTCAAAACAACTGGAATTGCATTTTTTCAAGACCTTAACCTGCGTGTCAATGAATTTAGCTGTTCCGCTAGGTTCTCAGTCTTTCAAACTGAGGGTGGCGATAATCGGCAGTTTGCCTACGAGCGCGACGTACTTTATGGTTTTTCCATTCCTGGCCTCAGTGGTACTGGAATTAGAAATTACTTACTTCTACAATACCGGCCTCTACCCAAAGTTAGTGTATGGTTAAAACTTAGTAGAACTACCTATTTCGATAGAGATGAGATTGGCACAGGAGTTGAAACCATTCAAGGCAATACAATCACAGACATTAAATTCCAGACAATGATCAAATTTTGATAGACCATTTGAAGTGAATGTCTTGTGAGGCTAGTAAGAGTTTAATAATTTCCGCTCATAAGAAAACCGAAAATCATGAGGAAAGTACTTTTAAGTTTAATGATCATCAGTTGTGCTAGTGTTTTGTTGGCGCAACAAAAAGCGAATCGATCAGATGATGAGAGATGGCAGCAATATGCCAACTACACCATGGAAATTGACATGAACGTTGAAACTAATCAGTTCAGCGGTAAACAAACCATAGAATACACCAACAACTCTCCTGACGCACTCGATCAAGTCTTTTATCATTTGTACTTCAATGCCTTCCAACCTGGAAGCATGATGGATGTTCGGTCGAGAACCATTGCCGACCCTGATCGACGAGTTGGCGATAGAATTTCAAAATTGAGCGAATCTGAAATCGGCTATCAGAAAATCAAGAGCCTGACTATGAATGGCAAGCCAGTTGATTATCAGGTCGAAGGTACTATTTTGGAAGTACGCCTTCCAGAAGCCATCCCTTCTGGTGGCAGCGCAACTTTTTACATGGAGTTTGATGGTCAGGTACCTGTACAAATCAGAAGAACCGGTCGAGATAATGCAGAGGGCGTTCGCTACTCAATGGCCCAGTGGTATCCTAAAATGGCTGAGTATGACTACCAAGGTTGGCATGCAGACGAATATATTGGACGTGAATTCTACGGAGTTTGGGCAGATTTTGATGTCAAGATTTCGATCGATCAAGACTATGTGATTGGTGGAACGGGCTACTTGCAGAATCCACTAGAAATAGGCCATGGCTATGAAAATGAAGGCCAAACCGTGAATAAAAAAGTAAGTAACGGAAAACTAACCTGGCATTTTATTGCACCCGATGTGCATGACTTTATGTGGGCTGCCGACCCAGAGTACCAGCACGACAAACTGACCATGGAAAATGGAACCGTCCTTCATTTCTTTCATAAAAAAGGGCAAAATGATGAAAACTGGCAGCAGTTGATGCCATTGACCGAGCGTGCATTTGAATTTGCCAATGCGACTTTTGGAGAATACCCTTACGACCAATTTTCCGTGATTCAGGGCGGTGATGGAGGTATGGAGTACCCCATGTCAACCTTGATCACTGGGCAAAGAAGTAGCTTAAGAAGCTTGATTGGGGTAACTGTACATGAATTCATGCACGATTGGTATCACGGTGTTTTAGGAAGTAATGAAGCACTACATCCATGGATGGATGAGGGCTTTACATCTTATGCTTCAGGACGCATCATGAGCCACCTGAACAATCCAGATGCACCGATAAACACAGATTTAGAGAATTTGGGTACAAATGCTGGCCAAGGAAGCTACTTGAGAATTGCTCAAAGTGGAAGAGAAGAGCCTATGAGCACACATTCTGATCATTATGACCTTAACGGTGCCTACAGTTCAGCTGCCTATGGCAAAGGGGCTGCTTGGATGAGTCAACTGGGTTACGTGATCGGCGAAGAAGCTAGAGATCAAGGCTTGTTGGAATATTTCGAAACGTGGAAGTTCAAGCATCCTAATCCAAATGATGTCCTGAGGGTTTTTGAAAAAGCTTCAGGCCTGGAACTCGATTGGTACAACGAATACTTCGTCTATACCACCAAGCAAGCCGACTATGGTGTCAAAGAAGTTAGAGGTGAAGGAAATCAGACGAAAGTCACGCTTGAAAAATTAAAGCAGATGCCAATGCCGATCGATGTAGTGGTCACTTATAAAGACGGCAGTAAGGAAGTACATTACATGGCTCTTCGCATGATGCGTGGAGAGAAACCAGCTGAAACCGATGATCCGAGAGTAATACACCCTGATTGGCCATGGACTCATCCAAGCTATGAGTTCAGCATCGACCGTCCAATTGCAGATATCGCGTCTATCGAGATCGACCCCTCAGGTAGAATGGCTGACATCAACAGAGACAACAACAAATGGGAAGCTGAAACCATCGAGAAAAAATAAAGTAGGGTCCACGCTATCACAAAAGCCTGTCCGAATTATTGAGGACAGGCTTTTTTTATTCAAACAATTTTCGAATTCAAATCGTATGTAAAATGTCTTAACTTGAGCTATTAAACTATTTACAATGGCATCTTATCAACTGAAGATCAACAATAAAACCTACGAGGTTGACGCCGACCCACAAACCCCACTTTTGTGGGTGATACGAGATGAGGTCGGTCTCACTGGAACCAAATATGGCTGCGGCATAGCCCAATGCGGCGCCTGTACCGTTCATTTGAATGGCAATGCGGTAAGGTCTTGCAGTCTTCCGGTTTCCGCAGTCGCCAATCAGGACATTACAACCATAGAAGGTTTATCTGATGATAACTCCCACCCTGTGCAAAAAGCTTGGCTAGCAGTTCAAGCCCCTCAATGTGGCTATTGCCAAAGTGGTCAAATCATGTCGGCCTCTGCTTTATTGCAACGAAATCCGAGCCCTGACGACGAGGCGATCGATGCCGCTATGTCGGGGAATATTTGTCGTTGTGGTACCTACACAAGAATCAGAAAAGCAATTCATTTAGCCTCAAACGAAATCAGCAATGGAAGCAAATAAGATCAATCGAAGAAATTTTATCCGCGTCACTGGACTGACAGGTGCTTTTCTTGCTGTCGGTTTCGATACGCTTGGGTTTGGCGGACAGCCCTCCACCTTGAAACAATTGATGCCAGAAGATTTCATTAAAGGCACACCACTCAATCCTTTTGTCACCATTGCAGAAGATGGAACCATCACGATGATGGCGCATATCCCTGAGTTAGGGCAAGGCATTTTTCAAGGCCTGCCTGCCGTTATCGCTGAGGAATTGGAAGTTAGTATGGACCAAGTCACTATCGTTAAATCTAGTGCTTCTCGTCAATATGGAAGACAATCGATAGGTGGAAGTCGTAGTATGCGTACACAATTTATGCCCATGCGACAATTGGGTGCTGGTATAAAAGATCTTCTGATTCGGGCTGCTGCTGCACAATGGAATGTAGAGCCCAGCGATTGTTATGCACAAGAAGCCAAAGTGATCAATCGTAAAACCAAGGAAGAAATTGGCTATGGCAAACTGGTGAAAAGTGCTTCGCAACTAAGGGTAAACGACAAAGCTCCGCTGAAAAGCAGCACTGACTTCACGATCATCGGAAAAGCGACTAACCGGCCAGACCTTGTCAATAAAGTCAATGGCCAAGCCGATTATGGAATTGATGCACATACTGATGGTTTGCTCTATGCTACCGTCGCGCATTGTCCGACATTGCAGGGTGATCTCACCTCTTATGATGCCGACGCTGCTAAATCGGTAGACGGCGTTGTGGATGTTATGGAGATCAAACGAACAGTCTACGGCAAGGAAAATAAGGGCATAGCAGTCGTCGCCAGCTCCTACTTCGCCGCACTTGAAGGAAGAAAGCGATTGAACCCGAAATGGAACAATGCTGCGTTTAGTCAGGTGTCGACGGAAACTCTTTTTGACGACATGAAAGGATTAGCCGAAGAAGACGGTCTAAAATATTTTGAAAAAGGCGACTTTAAGGGTTCAATTTCCGACAGCGAAACAGTGTTGGACGCAACTTATGAATTGCCCTATCTCGCTCATTCTTGCATGGAACCCATGAATTGCACAGTGCATGTTCGAGAAGACAATACGGTGGCAGTTTGGGCTTCAAGCCAAAGCCCCCAATTGCATCGACAAATTGCGAGAGACTTGGGTATTCCAGATGCTGAGGCAGAAGAAAAGATAAAGATCCACATGCCTTTTATGGGCGGAGGGTTTGGAAGAAGATCGATGAATGATGCCTTTGAAGAGTGCTATCAGGTTTCAAAAGCGCTAAGAAAACCGGTAAAGCTGGTTTGGACCCGTGAAGACGACACGACACAAGGACCCTTTAGACAGGGAACGATTCACAAATTTACTGCCGGTATCGATGGCAAAAAGCCAAAAGCCATGCAAACCAAAATGGTGAGTCAGGCAATCACTACGCAAGGCAGGGATTCTGGAGGAAGAATTCCATTCGAGGTAATGGAATCGATCAACACCCACTATGATTTTGAACACTTATCAGTACGGTTCAACGAGTATCGGTCTCAAATACCCATCCACTGGTGGCGTTCTGTGTTTGCTTCGACCAATGGAGTTGCTTATGAAGCCTTTATCGATGAAATGGCTGTAGCCGCTAAACAAGACCCACTAGCCTTTAGAAAACAATACTTGGCAACGGAACCGCGTTTCGTCCAAGTCCTTGAACGACTTGAGCAAGAATCAAATTGGAATAAGCCTCTTGGGCCTAATGAAGGCAAAGGCGTTGCCATTGTTGAAAGCTTTGGTAGTATTGTAGCCCATGCCCTATTCTTGAAAAAAGAGAATGGTAAGGTTTCCATCCCTCGAGTAGTTTCAGTTGTCGATTGTGGAATTTATGTAAACCCTGATCAAGTGAAGGCACAAACCGAGGGTAATGTCGTATTCGGATTGACAGCAGCACTGAAAGACCCCATCACTTTTAAAAATGGAGCAGCACAACAAGCTAATTTCGATACCTATCGAATGCTCAGGATGAACGAAGCACCAAGATCTATCGAAGTACACCTGATTGATAGTGAGGAAGCACCTGGTGGTGTTGGAGAACCAGGATTACCTCCTATTGGTGCCGCCTTACTCAATGCAGTGCATGATTTGAGTGGCAAACGGATCAGGACACTTCCTTTAGATATTCAATCCGTATAGTCCAACTTTAAAAGGTGATGATTATATTTAAGTCCGACCCGAAAGGCTGGACTTTCTTATGACATACAAAACAAAGATTCATATGAAAAACACGGCACATTCAATTCTTTTTGTTCTACTTATCATCTTCAGTTGCACGGAATCAGCACAATATCAAGTCGATGGGGAGATCACTGGCTATGAAGGCTATGTTTTTGTTAGATATGGCGACTTTGTCGATAGTACCTTGGTCGCAGACGGTGCATTCACCTTTACTGGATCGGTCGATCGCACGGTACAAGCCACCATCACGAATAAGGCTGATGGCATATACGCCGCTCCTTTCTTCCTTGACAATGAGCTAGTAACGATCGATGCAACTTTTGAAGAACCGTATATTCAGATGATCAGTGTCAGCAGCCCAAGTAATACGTTAGTTGAAACGGTGCTAAGTGCATTAAGTACAATCATGGAAGATGAGGAAAGGCTCAGGAGCAATGAACTCTTTCTCTACATGGATTCCATTACTGCGGCTCATCCACGAAATGATTTTATCATAGAACTTACAACTGAAGTCATTACCAGCGATTTCATCACCTTTCAACAAACCAATGCTCTATTAGGCAATATTGATACACTATTGATCCACCCATCCGATTTGAAATCGATGAAAATCGCCTTGGACAGGCAAGCAAGAATTAATCCCGGAGATCAATTTCCAGCATTTAGTTTCAACGGCTTAGCTGGTGAAGTTTACACGAAGGAAAGCTTCCCAGATCAGTACCTGCTCATTGATGTTTGGGCTACTTGGTGTGGCCCTTGCCTTGAAGGCTTTGATACCTTATTGCCCATTTATGAAGCGCTCAACGGCCAACTCGAGGTGCTCAGTGTTTCGATCGATTCATCCAAAGATCGTGTGATTCAATTTCTTGAAAAGAATAAGCTTCCTTGGAAGCAAGCTCATGCGGAAGGAGAATTTAACAACCCTTTTATGCAAGAGCTCGGCATTGTCTTTCTTCCTTTTTATTATTTGTTGACTCCAGAGGGTGAGATCATTGCGATCAACCCAGCCATTGAGGATATTCCAGAATTGATCAAAAGAAGAGGAAGCTTAAAGGAAGTGATGAAGTAATGGAAGTAGAAAAATACATCATGGGAGGCATGTATGTCTTGGCTGGCATCATGCATTTTGTGAAGCCTAAGATCTATTTGAAGATCATGCCGGCCTACTTACCGTATCATCTGGTTTTGGTCTACATCAGCGGACTCTTTGAATTGGTCTTTGGTGCGTTGGTCATGCTTCCTGCAACACAAAGCATAGGTGCTTGGGGTCTAATTGTTACGCTGATCGGTGTTTTCCCTGCTAATATTTATATGCTTACCTCATACAAAGGCCGTAAGAAATGGTACAAGTTTGCCCTATGGTGTCGACTTCCTGTTCAGTTTTTACTGATCTACTGGGCCTATCAATTTGTGTAAGGGCATAAAAAAACCCCAGCAAGCTGAGGTCATCTTTTTTTATTTAGCTGGGAACTAGTTGCCTCCACCAAACACATAGCGCAAGTTCAGCCCAAAGCCACCCGCATTGAAATCGGTATCTTCTACTAGTCTAAATCCTGGTCGCCAATCTAATGAAAGAGACAGCGGAAAGCTAAAATTGTACTGCAAACCCAATTCACCGGCGACTCCCAATTGGAAATCATCTCCAAAACCAAGGAAAGGTCCTGCTCCAGCATACCAATTGAATGCTTCTCCACCAAGTGGACGATAGATAAAGTCCCAAAGGGCATCGATACCGAAATCTGTCCCATCATTACCACCAAATGACACATTCGCGTGAATTCTACTAAATTCACCTAATCCAACAATACCATCGACTGAAATGTCTCCACCAGTCGCAGGCCCGAAACGCACACCTAGTTCACCAACAGATTGTGCATTTGAGGTCATTAGCCCTGCAGTAAAAAAGAAGGCAATGATAACTACTACTTTTTTGATCATGATTTTACGTTTTAAACTAAAGTTAATCAAATTCGAGGAGTTAATATGCTTAACTACACAAATTCTCCGTACTAGTTTCAGCATGTAAGAATCATCCTAAAAGCTATCTTACAGCAATCGGCGCAAAGGTGAATGACAGGATTTTTCTATTAGCTCTCATTTGTTCATCGCTTGATCATAAACTTTCGACTGATTACACCGAGGGTATTTTGAATACGAATGAGATACAGACCATTCCGATAATTGGATAAATCAAGGCCAATCTTCGGCGCGTGGATAATGGATTTTTCTATTAATACCTGACCCGACGCATTCATTAAGGTCAGATCAACCGAGTGACCCTTGAGATTTGACAACTCAATGATGAGTTCTTGATTCATCTGTGTCATTGGGTTTGGATAGAGCCTGATACCCTCATTCGCCCATTGCTCATTTATATTTGTAATGATCACGCCCGCTCCAGTGACAAACTCAGATTCAACCCCGCCAGCATATTGAAAATTAAGAAGCCCACTGTAGACTCCTTCATTTTCAGGACTGAAAACGGCGGTAAACTCACGAGTTTCACCCATTGGCACATTAATCGCTGCTGGTTTTATACTAAAACCATTTGTAGAAGGTGCAAGTCTTACCTCCACCGGTAACTCTCCATTATTGGTGATGGACCAAAGTTTAGAGGAGCTCTGCCCAATGTCTACTTCTCCAAAATCCCCATCTCCAGAAACGAAAATAGATGATTCAAGCTCGTTTAAAAGAGTGATAGTAAAGGCTTCTTCTTTGCTTCCTCCTCTACCATCTTCAGTCTTTACCCGAATGCCGTAATTCTTTCTTGACTCAAAATCAAAGGACTCCGACGCTAGTAATTCTTCATCAACTAATCTGAATCTTGAATTGTCCATGTCCCCGGCTCCAGCCACTAAAGCATAGGTATGAATATCTTGTGTATTCTTATCTGTTGTTGATAAATGACCAATGACTTCCCCTATTGCATTATTTTCCTCTATACTTGAGTTGCTTAATTCGATAGCTGATGGAATCCAATTAATTGTATAGAATTCACCCACCTTGGCCGTTAGGATGGAATTTGTTGCTTCGTCGATGATAGTACCATCATCTTTAACATTCAGTCCAATTGTCCCTTGCCCGGAAATTCGGTTTACATTCACCGTGTAGTGCGTTGCATCGACAGCAGTAATCGAATGTAATTCTCCCCTAGCGGATTCTGATGTGACCACTTCAAAGTCTGTCAAATCTACCCCTGTAACGTCTTCTGAGAATACGATTCTGAAATTCACATCTGTGTCGGAATTATTTAACTGATCTTCTTCTGCCCTGGCAATCACCATCACCTCTGGTGGTATTCCGTCAAAAGTGGTATTGATTCGGGCCTTTGCTGTTGCACTACTGTTTCCTGAGCGATCTATGGCGCTTCCTGCAGGAAGCAGAACTAAACTTGATCCATTTTTTAAAGGTGTGATGGTGGCTGTCCATTCTGTAGCTGCCTTCTCTTCCTTAAATTTGTCGACAATTCCGTTGATGACTAGGATATCACTCGATGTAAATTCACTTACAGGTTCATCAAAACGAATGGTCACATTAAATGGTCCATTAGTTATTGAGCCAACCCTTGATGTAAGAGTTGGTACTGGTCGGACACCATCCAACCTAACATCAGCCAAGCTTGGCATATTCGTGATTTGCAAGCTAGCCTCTAACCCATGTTGATCTTTGATTGATCCACCATTTAACGAAATGGTAGACTCCAAACTAATTCCATCTAGATCAAGATCTCCTTCCTCAACGGTAAAACCGAATACAGCATAATTGCTTTGATGAACCTCTGAACGGAGCATAGCCTTCTTAATAGTATCGCCCACTCTTAAGGCAATACTTGGCATCCCTTTTATTGTTACTGGACGCGTAAAGGTCAGAATAACACTCAACTCGCTTCCTATGCCATATGCTTTATGCTTCGGTATAGTGACCATGTCCACTTTAGGAGCCGAAATAACGGTAAAGGTCCAATCCGTTTTATTCGTTATTCCGGCATAATCATTTCCTGCACCATCTATAAATGCTCCTGCATCCACATTGACATAAATTGCAGTTCCCATCTGCAAGATCGAATCAGAGGGAACTATAGACACGACTTCGCCTGAAATGCTCACATTAGAACTCAGTACATCGAGGGTCTCTACAACCACATCATCGGTAACTTGCCTAATGGTAATACTCCCCTTTCCTTTATTCATCTCTTCAGAAAAGAGCATCGTAAGCTTTGCATCTGGTAAAACCTCTGTGGATCTGTTCAAAGGAAATAAGATGGGTTCGCTGATCGAAGCATCTATGCTGATCTCCAATACTGAGCTATCCAAACTTTCATTTCCTGCCTGGTCTATGGCCTTTGCGACAATTTGGTACACCCCAGAATCAAGGCCTGAAAGAACGCGATACATCCAATGACCCGATGAATCCGTACTTGTAGTTGCTAAGAACCTACCATTTATCGCTAGCTCAAGCATACTATTAGGTTCTGCTGTACCCTCGAGAGTTGGAGTCGTTTCGCTCGTCAAGTTATCGGTATTGCTCAATCCAAGGTCACTCGTCACCACCAAGTCCACCGAAGGTGGAGCAGGTGCAGACGTGTCTATTGAAATGTCTAGAGCACCACTTTTTAGTCCTCTATTACCGGCAAGATCAGTTGCAATAGCTGTAATCTGATAATTCCCCTCTTTTAAGTTTGTCTTTGTATAATCTAAGGACCAAATACCGGATTCATTGGCTTTTGACCCGCCAATCATTACCCCCTCAATGAAAACATCTACGGTACTATTGGCTTCAGCTGTACCTGTAATGATTAGGTTCTGAACTTTAGTGACCCCATCCTTTGTATCTAACCCGCTATCCGTAGAGATAGCAGATACTACAGGCATATTTGGCGCTTTCGTGTCAACTTCTATGATAAATTCAGCACTTATCTCCCCAATATTTCCAGCTGCATCTTGGGCTTGAGCAGTCAAAACATACAGACCATCCGACAAAGATGTACCTGAATAATCAAAACTGAATCTTCCGCTTGTATCCGCTTGCGTCATTCCAATAGGCTCATCACTTAAGAAAATTTGAACGAAAGAATTTTCTTCTGCTTTGCCAATAAACAGGAGCGTGCTATCATTGGTCATGTTGTCCGACTGATGCCAGCCACTATCATTGGTCAGACTCGAAAAAATTGGGGCTTCTGGAGCTTGGGTATCCTTTTGAATCTCACCGCTTATGGCTACTCCAATGTTTTTTGATGTATCTGTTAATGTTACTGATAAAGTCAGCAAGCCATCTTTAAGTGGCGTTAAGTCTCCTAAAGGAATCCTATCCGAAGAAGTAGCGATGATTCCTGTTCCTTTGACATTGGTTTCACCTCCGGTTGAGCTTAGTATATAGTGATAACTGCTACCCACTTCAGCCCCTATAAAGCTAAAGGAAGAGGTCATTAGCTCAGATCTGCCAATCAACGTATCACTCATGCTGATGGCATACCCTGATGGTGCCGTATTGTCATCGTTATCGATGATCGATATAGTCGCCCTGTCTGTAATATCAACTCCTAATTCTGTCCCAGCCAAATTTGACATGAATAGCTCCATGGTTTCAACGGATTCTTCCAAATCGTCATCCAAAAGCTCTAATTGAATATGTTGTACTTCACCAGCATTTCCTGCAAAATTTAAAGTCTCATCGGCCACTGAAACGTAGTCCTTACCTGCCAAAGCGCTGAGGTCTTTTGTTGATGTATATAGACTGAACCCTCCTTGCACTGCATTATTCAACGTAGCGGTAAGTAATAGCTCTTTATCATGTTCATCAACGCTAATATCATTGATATGTACGGAAGCTTGGTCATCATTCTTGATGGTTATTACTCCAAGATCAGAACTATCAATTGACCCTTTGGGTACAGTTCTAGGTACCACTTCTCCAATTGAAAGCGTCAGGGTTTCGTTGCCCTCTAGTTTTGCATCCGCGATTGGTTTAAGGCTAAGATGTTGTGTCTCGCCAGCAAGTCCCTCAAAAGTTAGGATTTGGTCAACTAAAGGAGCATAGTCTGAATCATAAATGCTCGACGCAGTTTCATCTGCTGTACTCAAATTGATTGAAAAACCACCATCTACAGCCTTGTCCAGCATGACAACCACAGTCATCTCTCCTTCGTCTTCCATTCCGTTGATATCTGCGATCGTGATTCTCGCTGCGTCATTGTCAAGTATAGTGTAAGTGAAAACCGCTGTTTTTCCCAGCTTACCATTTACTGGATTACTCAATTCCACACGAATCGTTTCATTCGCCTCCACTAAAGCATCATCCATTATTCCTTCAACTGTGATGTTTTTATTGGTTTCACCCGCGAGAAATGTGACTGAACCATTAGCCCTTTGATAATCTGTATCATCAGCCGTTCCCATTAATGTATATTCAACAGAAATGTCTTTTTCAGAAGCAGCATTGATACCTAAAGGAATATTCGTGCTTGACAAGCTTTCTAACCCATTGGCGGCACTAGACGCAAAAGAAATAGTGGGGCTGTCATCATTATCATTGATGGTATAGGTATGTACCGCGTTGGACCCAAGTATGGCATTCATCGGATTAGTCAAGGTGATGGCTATCGTTTCATCATCTTCGTCTAATGCATCATCTACAATCCCGGTGATCTCAATAGCACCAGTTGTCTTTCCTGATGGAATAGTCAACGTTCCATCTGCTGAACCATGATCAATTCCTCCACCAGATGCCGTGCCGCTCAATACATAATCCACGCTAATGTCTCTTTCACTGACCGCACTAAGTTCAACTTGAAGACTGGTGCGCTTATCCGACTCGGCTCCATTGGAACTTGAGCTAATGAAAGAAAGACTCGGCAGGGCATCATTATCATTGATAGTATAGGTATGTACCGAGTTGGACCCAAGTATGGCGTTCATCGGATTAGTCAAGGTGATGACTATCGTTTCATCATCTTCGTCTAATGCGTCATCTACGACCCCAGTGATCACAATAGCACCAGTTGTCTTTCCTGATGGAATAGTCAACGTTCCATCTGCTGAATTATGATCTACTCCTCCGCTAGATGCTGTACCTGTTATTACAAATTGAACCGTCACATCCTTAGCCTGAGGAGTAGTTAAAACAACTTCAATAGATGTACTCAAAAGACTTTCGTTTGCAAAACTACTCGCTGACTTAAATTCCAGCGAAGGTAATGAGGCTGTCCGAAGGTTTATTTTAGCTGCATTTTCTTGAAGGTTACCGTTACCATCCTCAGCAGTCAGGTAAATATCATATGCTGTTGTTTCATTCAGACCGGTGACAGAAAAGTGATCTAAAAACTCACCAGAACTTACTACTCGGCTTCCTGCTATAATAGGGGCTGAATTATCATTGGCCAAGCCTGCCTTTACTTGGGCTGATGAAGGTGCCGTTTGACCCTCTTCTAAGACAATGTAGTAAATCGTAGCAGCTTCATTTAGATCTACAGTCAATGTGAGACTTGTCGATCCGATCTCAGAAGCAAGAGGGCTTCCGTTTTCAAAGACAGGACTCTTGAGGTCAGGATTTGTGCTGGACATGCTCGCGGGACCTTGTATAAAGTCTTCCTCATCATTATCCGCGTCCATCCCATTCGGACTTCTGAAAACGGCTTCATTTCCAGGGCTATTTGCATTTCCACTAGGCGCTTCAGCTGCCTGACCACCTAGCTTTACTTCGTCGATGACCACTCCATCAGTATCTTTCAGAATTACATGAACGTTATTATTCATGGCATTCGAACCATCGGGGTTTGCCAATAGCAAGAAGTCTCCAACCGCTGAATTTCTTAAAGTACCACCGTTCTCCGAAGTATAAATAGATACATCAAATGCACCGGAAGATGTCAAGTCACCTGAAAAATCTGTGCCATCTATGAGTTCAATGGTCCATTCCGATAGGTCTATGCCTTCCGCCTGAATGTATAATTCTACATACTCATCAACGCTTGATATTTTCCCTGAACCTGGAACTCCATTAAAATCATTTGAACTCCAGTCTTGCTGGGGATCTGTTACGACTTCATTGATGACCACAGTTTTCTGGATTTCCTGTGCTGATGACCCCTTCACAAGAACTTCATTTTCCACTGCTAAATAAGAAGCATTTGTTATCGCTAGGCTCTTCAAGGAAGATCTCTCTTTTTCTTTATCAATTATCTGATCCCTCGAATGCTCCAAAGCATACGCTGACAGAATAATAGATAAAAGCCGAGCCCAAAGGCCATGGCCAAGTGGATTAGGAAGAAGGGACATGGCAGTGTGTGTTTACCTGGTAATTAATTCCTTCGCTAAAACATCTCGTAGCAATACGAGCTCAAAGCCAATGCATAAAACGAAAATAGACCAGCCTCATAGCTGGTCTATTTGATAAGTATTGTGTGTGCTTTGAGACTATAGTGTAATTATATAAATAATTGTACTTATCTAAAATAATTTTTTCATTTTTTTAATGATAATACCTATTAATAGGTTCTTTACCATAATTATATGTTCTTATTTTACAATCATACTTCTGTTATTAACATACATAAATACGGTGTTGAACCTATTATTCATGCAGTTCAAGATCAATTCCCCAGGTCGCCCAACATTTCTGCAATGGCACGTTCAAGTTGTTGATCTCGACCTGTGTCAATCAAACCCGGCATGTTCTTGACCTTAATCGTCGGCTCAGTCTGTAAGTTTTCCATCCAACGGCCGGCCTTGTCCTTAGCACTCACAGGTACCACTCCCCAACGTGCGCCATTGGGTAGTCCTTCCCAACCAGCAAATGAACAGGTTCCCGGTACGGGCATTCCCACCGTCTTACCGATCTCCAGATCGGTATAGCCTTGCGCAAAGCAATGGCCATCGCTATAGTTCGACTCATTGAACATGGCTAGCGTTGGCTTGGTCCAGCGTGATGTTGGCTCTCCGCCTACTACTTTGGCAGCTGTGGCATAGGTAATGAAGGGTTCCCCCGTAAAGAACATGGCCAAGTCCGCGACCAAGTCTCCCCCTCCGTTGAAACGAGTATCCACGATCACGGCTTCTTTTTCAAAGTACTTACCCATCATTTCTTCATAGATCGAACGATAAGGCCCGTCAGACATGCCCGGAATATGTACATAACCCAACCTACCACCAGACTTCTCCTCTACCTCTTTGGCATTCATTTTGACAAAGCGGTCGTAAAGCAATCCCCTCAAGGCACCCAAGGAAATCGGCTTCATGGTGATCATTTGAGCATTCTGTCCTTTCGCATCGGTTATTTCCAATAGCGTCAGATCTCCTGATTTTCTATTAAGATAAGAAGCTACATCTCTGTCAGGAGTAATGGCCTCGCCATCGATCGATTGGATGATCATTCCGGCTTCAACCTTGAACTTCGCTTTGTCTAATGGCCCGCCTTTGATCACTTCCGTGATCTTGATGCCATTGCCTTCATGGGCATAATCAAAAAAGATTCCCAACGAAGCTGTTGCATCACCATTTTCGATACTACCGCCATAACGACCACCTGCATGTGACACATTGAGCTCTCCTAACATTTCCGAGATCATTTCGGCAAACTCATAGCCATTCGACACGTGCGGCACGTACTTCTGGTACTCTGTGCGCATCAGTCCCCAATCTATGCCATGGAAGGTCGGCTCATAAAAAATATTCTTGGTTCTGATCCAGACGTGGTCAAACATGTATTGACGTTCTGCCGCTGCATCATAATCCATTTCGCCACGAATCGCGATTGGCTTTCTGTTTCCTGCCTCTGGATCGATCTTAGCAATTCTACCTCCGCTAAGTAGGTATAGGTTCTTCATGTCCTTATCCCACATGAGTGAACCGAAGCTGTTGATTCGGATAGCGAGCTTCGTTTCTTTCGTTCTTAGATCCGTTGTCCAAAGGTTTTGTCCACCTTCAAAACTGGCCATATAATAGAGCTTGCTACCATCCTTGCTCAGTACGGCATCGCCTAGGCTCGATGAATGAATGGTCAATCTGGCTTTGCGCTCTTTCATACCCTCCCAATCGAAGGTCAAGTCGCTGCTTTCTTTCTGCTCTTTTGCGTCTGCGTCTGCGTCCTTTTTCTTCTTCTTGTCTTTGGATTTCTCTTCGGCGACTTCTTCTGCATCATCGTCTTCCATTTCGTCTTCGATGGCCTGCATCAGCTCGTATTCTTCTTTGTTGAGTTGGTATTCATCCCAACCTTCCTGGGTAAAGAACATGGTGTATACATCACGTTGAGAGCTTCCGCTGGTGGCATAACTCTTGAGACCATTACGATTACTGAACCAGATCATCTGTTTGCCACCATTCACCCATTTTGGAGATGAATCGTAGTAACCGCTTTCGGTGAGGTTGATACGTTGAGAGCCATCGGCTGCCATCATCAAGACCTCTGAATTGTTAAGGCTCTTGCTCCAATCGACCAATAGCCATTTGGAATCCGGGCTCCATTTGAAATACTTATCTCCATCGCGCATGTGGAATAGGTCTTTGTCAGTTAATAGGTCGATCTCATTTCCTGAAACCAGATCTCTCACTTTGATGAACCTTCTATTAGCAACATAAGCTACCTTTTTACCATCAGGCGAAAATTCTGGTAGATAATTATCTACTGCATTGCTGATCATCGGCTCTTCCTTGATCAGGGTAGATGCAAAAAAGAAAGGTTCTTGTGCTTCGCGTTCGCGCGTCGCCTTGAAAATGCTCCATTTGCCATCGCGCTCTGAAGCGTAAACTACTGCTTTACCATCGGCTGTGAAGGTCACAAAACGTTCTTGCTCGGCAGTTTCAGTGATTCTTTTGGTCATGGCCCCATCAACAGAGGTCACAAATACTTCTCCTCTGGCAATGAAGGCGATCTCTTTTCCATTTGGTGAGATGGCCATTTCTCGTACCCCACCATTAATGGTGATGAAACTGTCATTGTTATCGATGTCTTGGCGTGTGATGTTAACTGCTACCTTTTGTGGCTGTTGCCCCTCTCTCATCGTATAAAGCTCACCATCGTAACCGAAGCAAAGCGTACCATTCCCCATACTAAGGAAACGCACTGGATGCAGATCAAAAGAAGTCAGTTGTTGGTTTTGTGCTGGATTCGATAAGCTTATTTTGTGCACATTGAAAGTGCCGCTTTCTTCACTCAAAAAATAGAATCCTGATTCATCTGCAGTGAAAATCGGCTGACGATCTTCACCAGCTCTTTTGATCAGCATGGTATGCTCGTCCGTCTTCACATCATACATCCACACATCTCTGGTAATGGATGAGGTATGGTGCTTTCTCCATTCATTTTCTCCACCTTTTTTATCATGGTAAAGCATGGTATTCCCATCAGCACTTACTTGCACATATTCTGCAGGCACAGTAAAGAGTTGGTCAACTCGCCCACCACTGACCGGTACACTATATAACTCAGGTTGTGAACCCGTAGGATACTGTCGATGCTCTTTGGTGTCCATGCGTTGTGCTCCGAAGATCACCGCACTGTCATCATGTGTAAAAGTAAAGGGCGATTCATCATTCGAATGGAATGTTAATCTAGTTGCTGGGCCACCAGTTGCTTTCATGACAAATACATCGAAGTTGCCGTAGCGGTCGGAAGCGAAGGCCACATGTTGGCCATCCTTGCTCCATACTGGCATGTAATCGTGTGCTTTATGGAAAGTGATCTGCTTGGCATCTCCACCTGAGGTCGGGACCGTATACAGGTCTCCTTTGTAGGTGAAGGCGATGGTGTTTCCATCAGGAGAAATGGATTGATAGCGAATCCATTGAGGTGTCTCTTGTGCGAATAATACCGCTGAGACAAAAGATAACATAAGAATGAAATGATGTTTCATAGTGGATTTAATTTTGGCCGAGGAAGTTACGAAAGGAACTCGTAAAAATAAGCCGAAACCCACGAGAAAAGAGCACGGAATAGTACCTGACCTAGGCCTTTTTTAATTCCAGTATGGTAATTTCAGGAAGGATACCGATTCGTCCGGGAAAACCCAAAAAGCCAAAACCACGATTCACGTACAAATGCTGATTGCCTTCTGTGTACAGATCTGCCCATTGCTTGTAAATGTATTTCGACGGACTCCAACGCCAATCGCCTATTTCAACGCCAAGCTGCATGCCATGTGTATGACCTGCAAACATCAGGTCGATATCAGGATGTTGGGCCCTAACTTGGGCGTCCCAATGGCTGGGATCATGAGATAACAAGAGTTTCACATCTCCTTCTGCATTCATTTGCGCCTTGGCCAAGTCTCCATATTTGGCAAAACGTCCTGCTCCCCAGTTTTCAATGCCGATGACCGAAATTTGATCGGTTCCAATGCACAGGGATTGATTTTCATTCATCATTAAGCGCCAACCCATCCGCTCATGCACTTTGATCATGTCCTCCAGGTTTTGCTTCTTGGCTGCCATGGAAGACCAAGCCATGTAGTCGCCATAATCATGGTTTCCCAAGGTAGAGAAAACTCCGAGATCTGCTTTTACTTTTGAAAAGAGGTCGAAGTATTCATTCACCTCTTTCGTCTGATTATTAACCAAATCACCTGTAAAGAAGATCACATCGGGTTGCTCAGCCATCAGCATTTCTATCCCCCCTTGCACGGCAGTTTTATCAAAGAAGCTGCCACTGTGAATATCTGAGAGCTGACCGATTTTTATTCCATCAAATGCACTTGGCAAATTCGGCAGGTAGACTTTCCTTCTTCTTGTTCGGTAATCATAGGCTCCTTTGACAATACCAAAACTCATGGTAACAACAGGAAGCATGGAGACCGCCACTGCTGACTTGGCTAGAAATTTAGACCTAGAAATCGTTTGGCCTTGCGCCACCCTTCGTTCATGCCTCTTTTTCCTTCCCTCAAAAAAGTACTTGATCACTCGTCTGATGTCATCGATAAAAACTAAGACCACAGCCAATAATTTCCCGATGTAGGCCATGAAAATAATGACCAATAAAAACATGAATAAAGTGGTGCCTCTTTGCGCAGTACTTAAGTAGACCGTTGTTCCCATCAAGGCAAGTGCTTGAATCCAAAATGCGAGACGAACCCCTTTGTAATACTTGGGGTGTTGGTTCTTTAATAGTGTTTTTGTGGCTTGAAAGCTATAGTAATCGAGCCAGGCCATTAGGGCTATTAAAATCAGAAAGGCAAGAAATGGGAATTGCATTAACTAGCTAACTCTAAAGTAGAATATTGGTTCCATATCGTTCAAAAAAAGAGCTCCCGGGTACCACCCCGGGAGCCACCAAATCAACCTTAACTATGGGTGGCTCTCAAAGTTGAGAACCACTAATCACCACAATTATCTTAGTACAAGCATCATGCCAAAACTTCTTTTGTTTCGCTAGCATGATCAGTCATATCAATTACAGAGACTTTGCCTCTAAATTTATCGATACGGTACATGATCTTGTCTGCGATCAAGTACATCGTAGGCACAATCACCAAAGTGAAGAACGTCGCGAAGGTCAATCCGAAAATAATTGTCCACGACATGGGCCCCCAGAAGATCACATTATCGCCTCCTACATAAAAATCAGTGCTATAAGAAGTGAAGGTGCCGATAAAGTCAATGTTAAGGCCTACTGCTAAAGGCACCAAGCCTAAGATGGTCGTGATGGCCGTCAATAAAACGGGTCTTAATCTCGTCTTACCTGCAATCACAATCGATTCGATCACATCCTTCATCGGTAATCTCTCATCTTCACCTAAGCCCAATTCTTTTCTTCTTCTATTTCTAGTCAGCTCAATAAAGTCGATCAGTACGATCGCATTATTGACTACGACTCCTGCTAGGGCGATGATCCCCACCATGGTCATGATCACTACGAACTTCATATTAAAGATGACCAAGCCAAGGAAAACCCCAATGGTGCTGAGCAACACAGATACCATGATGATGAATGGTGCTGTGATCTTGTTGAACTGTGAAACAATGATCAAGAAAATCGTGAACACAGCAATAAGCAAGGCTTTGGCCAGAAACGCCATATTCTCTGCTTGTTCTTCCTGCTCACCTGTAAAGGCATAAGAATAACCAGCGGGCATATCAAAATCGGCCATTAATTCTTTCAATTGATCATTGATCTCGGTAGGGTTATATCCTCCTAAAACGTTAGAGCTTAGGGTAACCACCCTATCGAGGTCTTTTCTCTTGATCGAACCATAGGTAGAACTGTAGCGCACACTTGCCACTGATGAAATGGGTACTTGTACCAGTTTACCAGAGCTTTGATCTCTGAACGTAATGTTCTTGTTCATCAAGGCATCCACATCATAACGGTAGTCCTGATCTAAACGAACATTGATCTCGTAAGAGTCTTCACCTTCTTTAAATTTCGATACTTCTTTTCCAAAAAGTGCTGTTCTGATCTCATTGGCGACCGAATAGGTCGAAAGCCCAAACCTTCTCGCATTATCTCTATCGATGTCCACCACAAGCTCAGGTTTACCAAGCTCAAGTGAGCTCTTCAACTGTTCAATCCCTTGTATACCAGATCCTTGTATTTCTTGCTGCACCCGTTCGGTAATTCTTATCAGGCTCTCTAAATCCTCACCAGCGATCTCCAAGTTAATCGGTTTTCCAGTTGGTGGACCCGCAGCATCTTTATCCACAAACATGGTGACACCCGGCTCGAGCTTCACTTGTGCTCGAATGTCTTCCATTACGTCCATGGTGTTCAGATCGCCCCTTAGTTTACTCTCAATAAAGTTTACCGTGATCCGGGCCTTGTGCGGTTCTTCCGATTGTCCAACAGCCGAAGGATCATTAGGGTCTGCTGCCCCTTGCGATACGTTAGTCGTTACAGATTCTACAATACGCTCATAAGGCTTCACAATGTCAATCACCTGGCGTTCAATTTCCATGGCAAACTCATTGGTTGCCTCGATATCTGTTCCTACTGGAAACTCCACAAACACATTGACGTATTTGGGCTCATTTTCTGGGAAGAAAATAACCTGCGGTGTTTTCGCAGCAAAAATTCCGAGCGAGATGATCAAGAGTCCGAACGCACTGGCCAACCAAAGACCAGGTCTTTTCACCGCACTTCTTAGCACCCCTTCATAAACACCTTCCAATCTCGGTAAGAAACCTGCCTGAAACCTGCTAGACAATGGCCCGAGTACATACACATTGAGGAGCGTCACCACACCGATGAGCATCAACAGATTACCTAGTGCAACAACATCTAAGGCAAAAGCGAATACCAAGCCTGCTACGATGGCGATAGAAGATCGAATGATGATCTTTTTGTGGTCATAATCTCTTTTCCCATCTAAACGCATAAAGCTTGAAATAAAGACAGGATTGATCACCAAAGCGACGAACAAAGACGAGCCCAAGGTGATAATCAAGGTAACCGGAAGGTATAACATGAACTCACCAATAATTCCTGGCCAAAAGGCCAATGGGATAAAGGCCGCTAAGGTTGTGGCCGTAGAGGAAATGATAGGTAAAGCCACCTCGCCAACACCTCTACGTGTTGCCATCATTGGGCTTAAACCCTCCTCCATCAAACGGTAGACATTCTCAACCACTACGATACCGTTATCCACCAACATACCAAGGGCCATGATCAAACCGAAGAGTGTCATGGTATTGATCGTGATGCCTAACAAGCCCAGGATCATCAAAGCCATGAACATGGATAATGGAATAGCCATACCCACGAACAAGGAGTTTCTGGTGCCTAGAAAGAAGAGTAAGACCGTCACTACCAAGATCACACCAAAGATGATGTTGTTCCCTAATGAGCTCACTTGCTCCCGGGTATCTTTAGACTGGTCATTCGTGATCGTTACCTTGGTACTTTCCGCTATTTGACCATCTGCTTTACTTGCGTCGATCAAGGCCATGATCTTATCGGTCGCAATCAAGAGGTTTTCACCACTTCGTTTCATGACATCAACCTTGACCACAGGATCGAGGTCTAGTCTCGCATAGTTTTGCTTGTCTTTGTAGCCAAACTCAACAGTAGCGACATCTCTCAAGTAAACGATGTTGTTATTTTCATTGCTGATGATGATGTCGAGCAATTGATCTGGGTCGTCAAATTCACCGATCACGCGAACATTCCTTCTTAAGCCGTCTGCAATGACATTACCTCCTGACAAGGTTACATTCTCTGCAGAAATTGCATTTTCGATATCTGTGAACGTCACCTTTCGCGCTTCAAGCTTAAAAGGATCTACTTTGATCTCCACTTCTTTCTCATCGACACCAACGATATTGACCTTCGAAATCTCAGAGAACTTTTCGATTTCATCTTCCAAGTATTCTGCCACATCATTCAACTCATCCAGCGACTTTGTGGGATCTGTCAAATTGATGTTTAGGATGGGGAAATTCTCGGAAAAACTAAATTTAATGACTTCAGGATCACTTTTGAGGTCAGTAGGAAGTTCCGACTTCGCTCGGTCTACCGCGTCTTTGACATCTATCACGGCATCATCGACGTCGACACCCACCTGAAACTCGATCACAATGGCCGAGAAATCTTGAACCGAGGTTGATTGAATATTATCAACCCCTTCAATGGTATTGATCTCTTTCTCTAGCTCTCTTGTAATCAAACTCTCCATGTCTTCAGGAGAGTTACCCGGGTGGACCGTACTGACGTATACAGTAGGTTGTTCTACTTCAGGAAAATTTTCCTTCGGCAGCGTGATGTAAGAGTAAACCCCAGCGGCTACAATGATGAACGTTAGTACATACACTGTGATCTTATTACGCAGGGCGAAGGAGGTTAATCCAAACTCTTTATCTAGTTGATTTTGTTCCTTATTTTCTGACATAGTATGGGGTTGAATTATTGTTGAAGATCGATCACTGTACCATCTGCAACTGATCGGTTGCCTTTGTCAATGATGGGTTCACCACCATTCAATCCGGTAAGTACCTCGGTATGATTATCATAAGAAAGTCCGAGTTCGACGTGTACCTTTCTCGCCTTATCCTTGTCCATTAAATAGACAAAATTACCTTGAAAGTCTTCCTGAATTATTCTTGACGGGATCACCACTGCCTCGGCAGAATGATAATCGATCATCTTCAACACAGCGATCAAATTCGTTTTTAAATAATCCTTCCCATTAGGGATTTCTACCTCTACGGTAAAGGTTCTGCTGGCAGGATTAATGACATTACCTACAGCGCTGATGGTTGATTGGAACGTTTCGTTCACCGCAGGTAAACTCACTTCAACTGCATCTCCTACGGTAAAGCTCCCGATATAACGCTCAGATACTGCCGCTGCGATGTACATGTTGTTGTTACTCACAAGGAAAGCGACTGGCTGCCCTGGCTGAATGATCTCTCCATTTTTCACAGGAACACTTTCAATAATCCCTGAAAAAGGTGCTTCGATGCTTGTTTTGTCTAATTGGGTAAGTAGCGTTTGTAATTGATTTTCTAAGCTTTCTTTGTTGTTCTTGGCTTGCAAATACTCGATCTCTGTTCCGATATTTTTCTCCCAAAGACGCGCTCTCTTTTCAAAGATAGTTGTCGCAAACTCTAATTGCGATTCCACCTCATCAATGGTTTTTACCAAATTATCTGAATCAATGGCTGCAATCAACTGACCTGCTTTTACCTTCTGACCTTCTTTAACTTTCAGCTCGATGAGTTGACCCATCATTTCAGCACTGATGTTCACGTTTGTGCGCGATTCTACATTGCCCCGAACTTCAATCTTATGTTCAAAGGCTCGTTTTTGAGCAGAGACTACCGTTACCAATGTTTTCTTGACCGACACTTTATCAAAATCCGGATCTTCGGCTTTGATCTCAGCCTCAAGGCTAGTGATCTTATTCTCAATAGATTTTAGCTCTGCCCTTGCTTCTGTCAAGGCCGCTTTCTTTCCTTCCAAACCTTCTGGTGCTTGACCACAAGCTATGGCAAGCACAGCGAGCAGTAGAATGGTGATGATGCTATTCGTTTTCATTTTGATGCGTTAACTATTTTTTGTTCTGATTTAGTTGAGATTACCAAGTGCTTTGTCTAGATCGATCTTAGCGACAATGGCATCGTACAATGCGATGAGGAAATTGACCTCCGCCTGTTTATAATCTTGATCGGCAACGATCAACTCTAGGTTAGAGCCTATCCCCTCTCTGTATTTTGCAGTGGTTGTATTCAATACCTCCTCTGCCAATTGCACGGTTTGCTCTTGTACTTTTAACCGCTCCATGCTCACATCGAGGGCTACTTTGGAATTGATCAATCGTTGTTTTAGATCATTTTTGAGTAAGTCCGACTGGTTTTCCAGTGTTTCGAGTTGAAACTGTCTGCGTTGAATGGAATACTTTTTCCTCAATCCATCGAATATGGGAATGTTAACACTCAAGCCGACGTTTGAATTGGTAAACCATATGCGCTCATCATTCCATAACTGGTTGAAATTATCACGCCCTGTATTTCTTCCCCAACCTGCGTTGAGGCTTACGGTCGGTATGTATTGTGATTTCACATTCTTAATGTCCAGCACAGCAAGTTGTTTGAGGTAATCGAGTTGTTGGTATTCTGTTCTTTCTACCACATTAAAATTTTCGATCTCTTGCGCGTCATAAGTAAAATCAAAGGTTCTCAAGCGATCAGTCAACCCAATAGGTGCGTTCACATCGTAGCCCATCGACAATTTCAAAAGATTCTTTGCCGAAGTAATGGCTTGGCGCACCGCACTTTGCTCTGCCAATAAATTATTCATCTGCACTTGTAAACGACTCACATCAATGCTTTCAGCAAATCCATTTTCGAAAAGGGCTTTGGTATCGCTCAAGGTGCTGTCAAGGGTAGCAATATTTGACTCGACAATATCGGTTCTCACTTGATTCACTAACACCAAGTAATAAGCCTTCATTACCTGTTCTTTCACATCTTCTATCGCCTTGGCCTCATCGACTACTACTTTTTCTCTGAGTTTCCTTGCGGCTTGTAAGCCAATAAAAAAAGCGCCATCCCACAACATCTGTGATGCTGTCACACCAAATTGTGTTTGATGCTGTACCCCAAATCTTACGGCTGTGATCTCGCCTTCCGGCGCAGTCGGATCAAAAGAATTCGCAGGAATGATGCTAACTGGGATTTCAAAGTTATTGGTATAGCCAAAAGCTGCATTTAGCTGTGGTAAACCATCAGCTCTTGTTTCATAGACCTGTGCTTCGGCATCACCAATATTGAGCTTGGCATTTTTTAAATTTTCGTTATTCAATAGGGCATATTGAATGGCCTGTTCTAACGAAAAGCTAGACTGTGCCATCAGAGGTGCAGAAAACACCACCAATAGCAAAATCAACGTTGTTCTCTTAAACGAGCGTTTCATTTTGGTTTTCTTTTATGTTGTTGTACTGATTAAAAAGTTGATGACCCTTAATGGTAAATAGGCCGTGTATAAAATGATCGAAAAGATGCATCTGCACCTCTGCGATCGCGTATTTCTCTCTTGGTACTAGATTCTTCAGCATAAAGGTCTGCACCTGCTCCATTCGCATAGTAGCCACTAGTTCAGGGTCAATGGTCGACCTGAAATAACCTTCCTTTTGCCCTCTGACGATCGTTTGCATGATGGTTTCCTTCATCACTTTATTCTTAAAGTGCTCATATTTATTCCAGGCTTCTGGATAAAACTTTTGCAACTCATTCAAGACATTCATCTTCATGTCTTTCATGGTTTCTCTTAAGCATTGCGAAACCAAGATCAATTCGTGAATACTATCGTTACTCTCTTTCACCGAAGACGTGAACCGTTCCTCTTCTCTTTCTAAATGAAGTTCAGTTACGGTATTGACCAGTTCTTTCTTGTCTTTAAAGTATTGGTAGATGGTCTTTTTAGATATGCCCAAATTCTTCGCGATATCATCCATCGTCACTGCCCTGATACCAAACTGCATCACCAGCTCACTCGCCTCATTAATTATTTTCGCTTTTATCTCCATCAAAGGTTTATACTAAGGAAACTTTTAGGTTACTCTTAGTTTCCGGTTGCACAAAAGACGCCCATTGAAACTAAAAAGTTTCCTTGTGGCCCACTTTTTTTTCTGGAGGCGGCAGTGCAATCGATCGCATCTAGCAAATATGATTTTATGAATGCTACAAAAACCTTTCTTCAGGCTAGGCACAGGAGTATTTGCAAGTAGTATCTTCTGTTAATCAATGGATTAAAAAAAACTTATACTTTTTTACACCCTCATCAACATTGCCTTTGCTTCGATGCGTTTATGACCTAAATTGATCGCATGTTTAGGAGTGCTTTTTTACCTACTGGTTTCTGTCTTGTCCTGTTGTGCTTGATGCAAGCCGTGGCTTTCGGTCAAACAGATGAACTCGTGGCAGCCAGAAAACTCCAGGCTTCAGGTAATTTTCAAAAAGCATTAGATATTCTAAACTCGGAGTTAGCGAGAGATCCTGAAGATGGCGGCGCCTGGTTCACCTACGCTCAGGTTCAATATGCCCTATTTGAACAAAGCGAAGCAACCGATGAAAGAGTAGCTGCCTTAAAGGAGGTCATTCGCGGTTATGAACAAACCATTCGATTCCAAGACAGTGAAAGCAGACCTTATGCTGTTGCAAGATCTTCACTCATTGCGCTCCAGCCTAAGTTTTTAGATGATGGGATCAAATTATACAATAGCCGATCTTATGAAGCCGCTGTTCAGCAATTCACCTTTGCGCATATCGCAGAACCTACCGACACAGTCGCACTGATCTATGGGGTCAATGCGGCCAATCAAGGACAGTATTTTGAAGATGCCTATGGTTTTTACGACAAACTCAATCAAATAAAACCCAAGGCTACCTATTACCAAAACATGTATACGCTACAAAAAGAACGATTGAAAGACGTCGAAAAGGCACTTGCTACCCTCAAAGTGGCGCAAAGCAATTTCCCTGACAATTATACCTTTCAAAAATATGAGATCGACTTATTGATTGAAATGAATAGGAAGGACGAAGCGCTTGTACTGTTGACTTCACTCGCGAAAGTTTACCCAGCAAACATGTCCATCGTATTGAATAGGACGCTCCTTTTGGATGAGGCATTCAAGAAAAATAAAAACCAATTGGACTCTGCTCAATTTGGAGAATCCGTCGACCGCTTGATCTCATCCTATAAAGATGTATTGGCCTTATCGCCAAGAAACCTATTGGCCAACTTCAACTTGGCCGTCCTATACAGCGATAAAGCAAATACCTACATCAAGGCCTTAAACGGCATGAATGCATCTGGATTCGCGTTATATAATGAAGCCTATCAAGAAAAATCCAAAGAGGCCCTGAAAGAAGCGGTTTTGTATATGGAAGCAGCAAGAAACAGTCAGCCCAAAAACCTCAATATTCTCAATGCACTCAAGTTGTTCTATGACAAACTCGACATGGATGAGAAACGTGAGGCTATTGAGCAACAGATTCAAGCCTTGGGCAACTAAGCCTCTTGAATCAGATACACTTTTTTGAGTTCATCAAATTCTATCAACTGCCGTTTCACCCAATCTTCACCCTGTCCGAGCTCCTCGGCCATCAATTTAGCCACTTCCGGTGCAATACGAAAAGCTTCGCGTGCATCTAAGAACAAGGCCCTAACGCGTCTTCCGAGCATATCTTCTACTGATCTGGCCATCTCATGCCTGACCGCCCACACCACTTGCGACTTCCGTAGCGGCAAGCTTTCACTCAGTAGTTCGGCCAACTTAGGTTGCTCTTCCTCCAATTCAAGTAGCTGATACTTTTCGGTACCATAAACTGCTAAAGGATCGGTCGTAATGTCAAGGTTTTTATCGAAACCATAAATAGGCAAGGTACTGGTAATGCACTTGCGCTCTGGTAAACCACCAATCAAGATGGCATTATCAACCGTGTCTTCTGCCATCTTGCGATAGGTTGTCCATTTTCCACCAATAATGGTGATCAAACCGCTAAGCGAGATCATGACCTTATGATGCCGACTGATCTCCTTGGTAGATTTGCCATCTCCTTCTGGTTTGGCCAGTGGGCGCAAACCTGAGAAAACGGCTAGTACATCCTTCCGCGTCGGCTGCTTTCTTAAGTATTGACCAGCAGTTTCCAAAATAAAGTCTATCTCTTTCTGCTGAGGAACTGGTTCTAGTTCTGCTTTCTCTTTGATCGTATCTGTTGTCCCTAAAACCACCTTATTATGCCAAGGCACAGCAAACATGACACGACCGTCTTTGGTCTGAGGCACCATGATGGCATATTTATCGGGTAAAAACTCTTTACTTACCACCAAATGAATCCCTTGACTCGGCTGAATCATGGGTTTTACACCGGGTTCGTCCATTTGTTTAACGGCATCAGCGAATACCCCAGTTGCATTGATTACTGTTTTGGCGGTTGCTTCATGTGCTTCACCTCTTTCTAGATCCGTGAACTTTAGACCTGTAATGATCTCTTCTTCATTTTTGATCAATCCATCAACACGGCAGTAATTCAGCACAACTCCGCTATACTGTTTGGCAGTTTTCGCCAAGCTTAAGGCCATGCGGGCATCATCGAATTGCCCATCGTAGTAAACCACCCCACCTTTCAGCCCTTTCTGGCCTATTGTTGGAATGTACTCTACTGTTTCCTCTTTTGATAGCTTTTTGGACGAACCAATACCCAATTTTCCAGACATTAGATCATACACTTTGAGGCCCACTTGGTAAAAAGGTCCATCCCACCACTCGTAATTCGGTATGACAAAGGCCTGATTCTTGACCAGATGTGGTGCATTTTTGATCATCAAGCCTCTTTCTTTCAAGGCTTCTAAAACCAATGATATATCGCCTTGTTGCAGGTAGCGAACACCGCCGTGAACCAATTTTGTGCTCCGACTCGACGTACCCTTTGCAAAATCATGCTGCTCAAGGAGAAGGGTGCTGTAGCCTCTCGAAGCTGCATCTACGGCAACCCCTAAACCGGTTGCTCCTCCTCCAATCACCACAACATCCCAAGGTTCTTTGCGCTTTTTGAAGCGCTTCAACATCTTTTCTCTCTTCATTCTATCGTTTATTCACTTTCTACCCAGGCCTTAGCTCTTTCTACTGCTCTCGACCAATTTCTTTTCACCTCTTCCATTCCATTCCCTGAAGGACGAAACGTTCTTTCTGCTTGCCAAAGTGCTTGGATCTCGTCGGTATTTTGCCAGTAGCCAACCGCCAAGCCAGCTAAAAAGGCTGCACCTTGGGCAGTCGTTTCTAAAATACTCGGTCTCACGATATCCAATTCCGTTACGTCTGCCTGAATCTGCATCAATAAGTTGTTCGCCGAAGCACCTCCATCGACTCGTAATTCTTTCAGGTCAATCCCTGAATCTTTAGCCATGGTTGTAATGACCTCCATGCTTTGTAAAGCCAGTGCTTCCAACGCTGCACGGGCAATATGTCCTTTTTGCGTGCCACGAGTTAATCCAATCATCAACCCGGTACTGTATTGGTCCCAATGTGGCGCGCCTAATCCCACAAATCCCGGCACGAAATAAACTCCTCCGTTGTCCTCGACTGTTTTGGCCAAGGACTCCACTTCTGGAGAATCGTCTATAAAATGTACATTATCCCTTAGCCATTGAACAATGGCACCCCCAATAAAAATACTGCCTTCAAGAGCATAATTCACTTTACCATCCAATTGCCAAGCAATAGTGGAAAGCAACTTATACTCAGATTTTATGGCTTTCTCACCCGTATTCATCACAATAAAACAGCCCGTACCATAGGTGTTTTTCACCATACCCGGTTCGGTACACATTTGACCAAAAAGTGCCGATTGTTGATCTCCTGCTATTCCTCCAATTCGAATAGGGCCTCCAAATAACCCGGCGGCTGTTTCACCAAAATTATCGCTGCTTTGCTTCACTTCTGGCAACATGGCTCTTGGAATATTGAATAGTTCAAGGAGCTCGTCATCCCAATCTAAGGAATGGATGTTATAGAGCATTGTTCTGCTGGCATTGGTCACATCCGTGGCATGCACCTTGCCTTCCGTCATTTGCCATAGCAGCCAACTATCTACTGTACCAAATGCCAATTCACCTCGTGCTGCTCTATCCTGCGCACCCTCAACGGCATCGAGTATCCACCGGACCTTTGAAGCAGAGAAATAGGCATCGATCAACAAGCCTGTTTTTTCTTGAATGAGGTCAGCATGACCTGCTGCTTTAAGTTGTTCACAGAAATCAGCTGTTCTACGGTCTTGCCAAACGATGGCCCTATGAATGGCTCTACCTGTTTTCTTATCCCAAATCAAGGTGGTCTCCCGCTGATTCGTGATGCCAATCGCCGCAATGTCGCTGGCCGAGATTCCTTGCTTATCGATCACGTCATTGATCGTGAATTTTTGTGTTTCCCAGATCTCTAGTGGACTATGCTCCACCCAACCGGGTTTAGGATAAAACTGTTCGAACTCTCGTTGTGACACATTTACGATCTCTCCTTTTTTATTGAAGAGGATCGCTCGCTCACTGGTGGTACCAGCGTCAATGGTCAAGATGTATTTTGCCATAGGTAATCAACGTTTTTTATATCTTTCAATATATCAACAGATCACTCCATGAAAAAACTTTTGACACTATTCTTCCTTTTTGGCTTCGGTTTGGCCTTTTTGTCTTGTCAAAACAACGAAAAACAAGGACTTGAGTATTTACAAAGTGAGGCCACACGAGACCTCGGCTTGCCCTTCTCCGATGCTGTGCGAGTAGGCAATATGCTCTACCTAGCAGGTCAGATCGGTACTGTTCCGGGTACGCTTGAATTAGTAGAAGGTGGGCTTGAACCAGAAGCGAGACAAACCATAGAGAATATCAAACGCGTGTTAGAAGCAAATGGCTCCTCGTTGGAGCATGCTGTGAAGTTGACTATTTTCATCGATGACATTGCCCAATGGGGAGAGTTCAATAAGGTCTATGTCGAGTATTTCGGAGAAAATTTACCGGCTAGATCTGCCTTTGGTGCCGAGGGACTTGCATTAGGTGCACAAGTCGAGGTGGAGTGTATTGCCTACATTCCTGACTGATCTGCATGATTAATCGATCCGGAAAGACATCAAAATCGCGACGACACAGAGCCCGGTGATAAAGGCAAAGCTGATATTGAGCCCTTGCCATTCGCTCACATACCCAATGGTCACAGGCCCAACGAGCCAACCGATATAGCCTGCTGAGGCCACAGAGGCTAAGCCTTTGGCCGAGCTGATGCCTTTCGTTTTGGCCGCTTTGCCAAAAATGATGGGTACTACCAAGGAGAGCCCCAAACCCGCTAGGCTAAAGCCTAAAATACCAAAGGCGACGTATGGTAACTGGATCAATAGCAGCCCTACCACGCCCAAACTGACCCCAAAACGGATCAATTTCATGCCCGAATATTTTAAGATGAAGGCATCACCAAAAAAACGTCCCATAGCCATCATGAAAGAGAAGCCTGCGAAGCCCATACCGGCTAAATATCCTTTGGTCTCGTATGCCCTTTCCATGTAAATGGTGCTCCAATCCGTAATGCCACCTTCAGCCATCAGGGTGCAAATACCGATAATGGCTAAACCGATGATGGCCTTTGGCGGCCAGCTGAAACTTTTGGATTCCTTTTCTACTAACGAATTCAAGAGATGCCCACGTTGAATAAAGAGCATCAAAGCAAACAAGGCCATGACCACAGCGAGCTCGGTGAAAAGGGCAAGGGAAAACCTGATCGCCAGCATACTCCATAAAGCCCCGATCACCCCACCAATGCTGAAGAACCCATGGCAAGCCGACATGATCTGCACAGCTCTTTGCCGCTCTATTGCTGCCGCCACGGCATTCATCGATACATCCGTTAAGCCGATGCCTAAACCGGTGATATACAAGGCGGCCATGAAAAAAGGAAAAGTTGGCGCGAGCGTTGTGAGTAACAAGCCAGAAAACAGGAGCAAGAGCCCCAACTGCGTGGCCTTTCTTTCGGTCAATCGTTGAATCAGACGTGAGTAAAAAGGCAAAAGCGTTACCGCTCCTATGGGTAAACAAAATAGCGCTGTCCCCAACTTCCCATCGCTCAGCTCTAAGCACTGCTGAAGCTCAGGTAGCCGAGTGATCCATGCGCCAAAACTCACGGCAAGTGCCAAAAAGGCTGTTGCCACCGCGCGTTGCTCTTTAAGATGCCAAAAATTTGAAATAGTGGTACCCATAAAACGAACGAAATTAAGCAATCCCCTTCAGATTAAATTCATTTGACAAGTTTAGCCTTTAGAAAGGGTTGGCGTTGCCTGTTGTTATAACAATGGCGCCTCTTACGCAAAAGAAGACCTCTCCCTTAGCCCGAAGCGACCCCTTTAAAAAGTCATGAGGTCGAGAAACTTTTTCAGCGAATCATTCCTGTTCTTCTCCGACCAAACGGCCAACAGCTTGGTGCGCTGAGGCAAATGGGCCAGCGATATGAAAGCAATATCTAAATCAACTCCATTGGCCAAGGCAGAGGGAACGATCGCCACACCCAATCGCTGTTCAACCAAACGGAAAATGCTATTTGCCTGCACCGACCGATAGGCTACGGTGGGCTCGAAACCATGGTCTTTGAAAATGCTCATGATGTTATCGTAATACTCTTGACTGTAGTCATTGGAGAAGAAGATGAAACGTTCCTCCTTAAAATCGGATAAGGACTTAAAGGGCTCACATAATGGATGCCCTTTGGCCACCACAAGTGAAAAAGAATCCTCAAAGACCGTTTGCTGTTGAAATCCTTTGTGCACATTCTCCAAGCGCACAAAACCAATATCGATCTTGTCATTGGCCAGCGCATCGAGCTGGTCCTTGTTGTTCAATTCGTCTAATGAGGCATAAATGGAAGGATGCTCAACACTCAGTTTCTTCAATAAACGGGGGATGATGTTCTGCATAGCGGAACCGACAAAGCCAATTTTGATCTCACCTTCCTCTCCCTTCGCCTTTCTGCGTGTCGCCTCCACCACATTATCCACATGGTTAAGGATGAATTCTGCCTCCTCCATCAAGTATTCCCCAGCAAGGGTCAGCGATACAGTTCGTTTTGTTCTATTGAATAATTGAACAGCTAAATCAGCCTCTAATTGCTGTATTTGCTTGGTTAGTGCCGGTTGTGTGATGAATAACTTTTCTGCTGCCTTAGCAAAGTGCAGCGCTTTGCCCAGCATTAAAAACGAACGCAATCCCCTCAATTCCATTTAATAACTTTTAGTAATTAATAGATAAATATATATCATTTATATGAATCAATAAGTGGAGTTATTTTTGATTAGTTCAACACGACAACCATGGAAGTATTTCATTACGGAATTGACCGATTGACCAGCTCAACAGCCTTGCGGATAGCAAAAGGCGAGCTGAAAGCCGCCTTAAGCAAAGAAAGTATTGACAAAGTGAATCAAAGCAAGTCCTACGTCGATACCATCGTAGCTGCCGATACCACGGTCTATGGCATCAATACCGGTTTTGGTCCTTTGTGTAACACCAAGATCTCTGCTGCCGACACCAAAGAATTACAGTATAATATCCTCAAAAGCCATAGCGTTGGTGTCGGAAACCCCATTGATCAAGAGATCGCCAAGCTCATGCTGATCTTAAAGGTACATTCCTTAGCTCGCGGCTTTTCGGGCATCCAGTTGAGTACATTAGAGCGCATCATTTGGCATATCGATCATGACATTATTCCGCTAGTCCCAGAAAAAGGCTCTGTGGGTGCATCGGGTGACTTGGCTCCCTTAGCCCATTTATTCCTCCCCTTGATCGGCATGGGAGAAGTACTGGTCAATGGTGAAAAATGGTCAACTGAAGACTATTTTAACCAACACAATATCGCCCCGATCACGCTTGCGGCCAAAGAGGGACTTGCGCTCATCAACGGCACACAATTCATTGCGGCCCATGCCATTGAGGTGGTCGACAAATTGCATAATTGCTTGGATCACGCAGACATCATCGGCGCCATGATGATCGAGGCCTTGATGGGTTCCGTCAAACCCTTCCACCCTGAGCTTCATCGCATCCGGCCGTTTGAGGGTAATCAATGGGTTGCCCAGCGCGTCCGAAAGTTGCTCGAAGGATCAGAGATCCTCAATGCCCATTTAGATTGTGATCGTGTACAAGACCCTTACTCCTTACGATGCATTCCTCAGGTCCATGGCAGTTCCAGAAATGCCTGGGCTCATCTGAAAGTACTTGTCGAAATAGAGATCAATGCCGTTACGGACAACCCGATCATCTTGAGTGCTGAAGAAACCATCAGTGGTGGCAACTTCCATGGACAACCCTTGGCCATGCCCTTAGACTACGCCACCTTGGCCGCCTCAGAATTAGGGAATATTTCAGACAGAAGAATTTACCTATCGCTTGAAGGGAAAGTAGAGGGCTTGCCTGTGCTCTTGATGAAAAATACGGGCATAAACTCTGGGTTCATGCTTCCTCAATACACCTCTGCCGCACTAGTGAGTGAAAACAAAAGTCTTTGTTTCCCAGCAAGCGCAGACAGTGTCCCTACCTCTTTAGGGCAAGAAGACCATGTAAGCATGGGATCGATCAGTGGCCGAAAGGCCTTGCAGGTGATCGGAAACCTCGAACACATCCTGGCCATCGAGCTGCTTTGCGCCGCCCAAGCGTTTGATTTTAGAAGGCCACTAAAATCTTCCGAAACACTTGAAGCTTGTCATTTACACATTCGAAAAATGATCGACCATGCCCATGCCGATCGCATTTTTGCCGATGACATCGAAAAAGCACATCAGATCATTTCGGCTCGAAAGCTGCCCACATTGGTCAACATGAAGGAAGACTTCGACGCCAACTTGAGTGAAAAATTTAACGACTATTAATCATGACATTCCAAGAAGAGATCTTACAAGGCATCCCCTCCGTGCTGCCCGAGTACCCCGAATTGGCAAGTGATGTCAATCGAGCGCCCAAACGGAAAGACATCCTCAGTACCGATGAAAAAAAATTAGCCATTGCCAACGCCTTAAGGTATTTCCCTAAAGAATGGCATACCACCCTCGCTCCTGAATTTCTCAAAGAGCTGAATGATCTTGGCCGGATCTATATGTATCGCTTTATGCCGAGAAATGAGATCAAAGCACGACCGATCGAGAACTACCCTGGCCAATCGACGCAAGCCAAGGCCATCATGCTCATGATCCAGAACAACCTAGACCATGCCATCGCGCAGCATCCATACGAATTGATCACTTATGGGGGCAATGGGGCGGTTTTTCAACATTGGGCACAGTATCGACTGACCATGTACTACTTAGCGCAAATGACCGATCGACAGACACTTGTGATGTATTCTGGTCATCCTTTAGGCCTTTTTCCTTCACATGAACGCGCACCACGAGTGGTCATCACCAATGGCCTAATGATCCCAAACTACTCACAGCCGGATGACTGGGAGAAATTCAATGCCCTGGGTGTAACGCAATACGGTCAAATGACGGCGGGTTCCTATATGTACATTGGTCCGCAAGGCATTGTGCATGGCACCACCATTACGGTGTTAAATGCCGCCAGAATGAAACGCCCAGACAGTAATTTTAAAGGACTGCTTTTCGTCACTTCAGGCTTAGGCGGCATGAGCGGGGCACAACCGAAAGCCGCAAAAATTGGCGGTGTGGTTTCCGTCACAGCCGAGGTAAATGCAAAAGCCGCATACAAAAGACAAGCGCAAGGCTGGGTAGATGTAGTGATCGAAGACCTGGCCGATCTCATCATTGCGGTAAAAGAAGCTAAGGCCGCAGGTTTGAACACCTCTTTTGCCTACTTAGGCAACATCGTCGAGGTCTGGGAGGGCTTCCATGCCGCAGGCGTGCAAATCGATTTTGGCTCTGACCAAACTTCCTTGCACAACCCCTATGCCGGCGGCTATTACCCCGTCGAGATGACCTATGAGGAAGCCAATGAGATGATGGCCACCGATCCCATCGCTTTCAAAAATAAGGTGCAAAAAAGCCTACGACGGCATGCACATGCCATCAACCAACATACGGCTAAAGGCACCTATTTCTTTGACTATGGCAACGCCTTTCTCCTGGAAGCCAGTCGTGCCGGCGCTGAGGTGATGGCAGAAAACAAGATCGACTTCAGGTACCCGAGCTATGTGCAAGACATCATGGGACCCTTATGTTTTGATTACGGTTTCGGCCCCTTCCGATGGGTCTGTTCTTCGGGTCAACAAGCAGACCTCGACTTTACTGATCAATTGGCTGCAAGGGTCATTGAAGAAATGCTTAAGGAAGCACCTGAGGAGATCAAGCCTCAACTTCAAGACAACTTGCATTGGGTGAAAGAAGCCAAGCAAAACGAATTGGTGGTGGGCTCAAAAGCCCGCATTCTCTATGCCGATGCGGAAGGGCGTATGCGCATCGCCAGCGCCTTCAATCAAGCCATTCGGGAAGGCAAGATCGGACCTATTGTTTTGGGTAGGGACCATCACGATGTTTCCGGAACAGACTCTCCCTATCGAGAGACTTCCAATATTTACGATGGCTCTCAATTCACCGCCGACATGGCCGTTCAAAATTTTGCAGGTGATGCCTTTCGAGGGGCCACTTGGGTTTCGCTCCACAATGGAGGGGGTGTCGGTTGGGGTGAAGTAATCAATGGTGGCTTTGGCATGCTGTTGGATGGCTCCGATACTGCCGAGGAGAAGCTTCATCAAATGCTCTTTTGGGATGTCAATAATGGCATTGCCCGAAGAAACTGGGCACGAAACCCAAATGCCATGAGCACCATCCAACGTGCCATGAAAACACAAGATCAGCTTCAAGTTACGGTCCCGAATTTGGTTGATCAGCAGCTATTAAACGATCTAAATCTTTAACTTAAGGAATGGCCAAGGTATTCATCAACATTTCCGAGCTCTACCAAACCCGAGAAGCAACAAGTCCACTACTGAAGGGAGCCGCAATGGCCGAAGTGCCGAGCATAGCGATGGCTTACCTGAAAGTCTCCAATGGATTGATTCACTCCTTCGGACCCATGGACGAGCTAACCATAGCACCGACTGACGAGGTCATCGACCTGCAGGGCCGCATGGTTACCCCTACATTTGTGGATAGCCATACCCACATGGTCTTTGCTGCCGATCGTGACGAAGAGTTTGTCATGAAGATCAAGGGCATGGACTATCAGGAAATTGCCCAAGCTGGAGGCGGCATTCTGAACTCAGCAAGGAAATTGCAAGAGACCCCTCTGGATGACTTGATCGAAAGCGCCCAGAAAAGAGTGCATGAAGCCATTTTGGCCGGTACAGGTGCACTTGAGATCAAAAGTGGATATGGGCTCTCCTTTGATGCTGAGCTGAAAATGCTCCAGGTGATCGCGCAGTTAAAACAAACTGTCGACATTCCGATCAAAGCCACATTTTTAGGTGCGCATGCCTACCCCAATGCCGACAAATCGGCCTACATGGACCTACTCATCCAAGACTTACTCCCAGAGATCAGCAAGCAAGGACTCGCAGACTTTATCGATTGCTTCTGTGAGGAAGGTTATTTCTCCGTCGAAGACATGCACCGCTTGCTCGAAGCGGGTGAACAGCATGGACTGCGGGCGAAGGTGCATGTCAATCAATTCAACGCCATAGGCGGCATCGAAAAAGCCATTGAATTTGGCGCGCTAACGGTAGATCATTTGGAAGTTCTACTCGATGAGGAGATCGAGCTCTTAAAAGCCTCCGATACCATTCCCGTCGCCTTGCCGGGTTGTTCTTATTTCTTGAACATTGACTTTGCTCCTGGAAGGAAAATGATCGACCGAGGGCTACCATTGGTGATCGCATCCGATTTCAACCCCGGTTCTGCTCCCTCTTTCAATATGAGCATGATCAATAGCCTGGCCTGTACGAAAATGAGGTTATTGCCGAATGAAGCCTTCAACGGATCCACGGTCAATGCCGCTTTTGCCTTGGCTCTTAATGCGGAAGTCGGTTCCATTACCGCGGGGAAAAGAGCTAACTTTTTGGTGGGCAAAGAAGGCAAGCAGCTCAATTCAATCAGTTATAATTTCGGTGTGCATTGGATAGATCAGGTATTCATCAACGGCAAAGAATTCCCAAATTCATGATGAGAATTAATGATGAGGTAATCTTCGTTAAGTAACTTCAACCAAACCTTTTTGCACTATGAAGAAATTTATCCTTTTCTTTCTGTTCTGTCATGTTACCGCGCTAGCACAAAACCACAACCATTCCTTTGGCAGAAAAATAGCCTTCCCTAACGTCTCAGGCTACCTTACGCTCAAATCCGATCTGCATATCCATACCGTGTTTTCCGATGGTAGTGTCTGGCCCGACATCCGAGTGCAAGAAGCCATCCGCGATGGACTCGATGTGATCTCCTTGACTGAACACCTCGAATATCAACCCCACAAAGACGACATTCCGCATCCGAATAGAAATCGATCGTATGAGCTGGCCTTACGACTGGCGGAGAATAGCGACCTGATGATCGTACGTGGCTCTGAGATCACCAGAAGTATGCCTCCTGGGCACTCCAATGCTATTTTTATAGAAGATGCCAACAAGATGATCAAGGACGATGCCATGGATGCCTTTGAAGAAGCGCAAAACCAACAGGCTTTTGTTTTTTGGAATCACCCCACTTGGACAGGTCAAGAAACCGATGGTATTGCCAAATTATATGACCTCCACGAGGAATTGATCGAAAAAGGATTGCTACATGGCATCGAAGTCGTCAACATGGACACCTATTCAGAAGAAGCGCTACAGATCGCACTGGATCACAACCTCACCATTATGGGTACCTCCGATGTCCATGGGCTCATCGACTGGGATTATGAAACCCAGCATGGTGGACACCGTCCTATCACCTTGATCTTCGCCGAAGAAAGAACCGAAGCCGCCATGCAAGCCGCCTTAGAAGCGGGCAGAACAGTGGTTTGGTACAACGACTTATTGATCGGTCGAGCAGTACACATGAACTTATTACTCAATGCTTCGGTAACGGTCGAATCGCTGAACTATCCGGGCGACACCCAAGTTGCCCATGTGCAGGTGAAAAACAACTCCGACGCCAAGCTGATGCTGCATAACCTCAGTGATTTTACCTTTTACGATACAGCCGATATCATTGAATTGGCTCCGCAAGCGAGCACCACATTGAAGGTAAAGACTGGTAAGCGGCTAAAGACCTTCGACATGAAGTTCAAAGTGCTCAATGCGATCGTGGCACCAAAAGAGCAGGCGACACTGACCATTCAGGTGAAGTAAGCCCCCTTTTTGCTTTCCTTTTTTACTGAAAAAAAACAATCGCCGCTTTTTATTAAGCAGATTAATTTTCGAATGTGTATTTTAACTCTTCAACCTTAACATTATGAAGAGAATACTACCCCTCATTGCTGCGATCCTATTGATCTCCAGTTCCGTCATTGCGCAACAAAATTTTTCTAAAAAGAAGATAGAAAAGCTCAAAGATGAAGTAGCCGAGATCGTTCAAAACAATCACAAGCAAACGCAAGTGATGATCGACAAAATATTCAGCTTTGCCGAACTTGGCTTTCAAGAAGTTGAATCCTCTGCCTATTTATCGGGCTTATTAAAAGAGAACGGATTTGAGATCACTGAATCCGTTTCCGGTATTCCAACCGCTTGGTTCGCCCGCTGGAGTAATGGCGAAGGACCGACCATCGCCTTGGGGAGTGATGTCGACTGTATTCCGAAAGCCAGTCAATACCCCGGTGTTGCTTACCATAAGCCCATGGTCGAAGGAGCACCCGGACATGGCGAAGGCCACAACGCCGGCATACCCTTGAACATTACCGCAGCCTTGGCAGTGAAAGAGATCATGGAACGCGAAAATATCGGCGGTACCTTGATCTTATGGCCTGGAATTGCCGAAGAACTCGTGGCAGCCAAAGCTTGGTACACCCGCGATGGGCTCTTTGACGACATCGACATTTGCTTTTTCACCCACGTGAGCAGCAACATGGCCGTTTCTTATGGACAAGCCAGGGGCACGGGACTTATCTCTGTAGAATACACCTTCGACGGAGAAGCAGCGCATGGCGCAGGCGCTCCTTGGCGTGGTAAATCTGCGCTAGATGCAGTAGAATTAATGAATGTAGGTTGGAACTACAAGCGAGAACACCTCCACCCCTTGAAACGCTCGCACTCCATCATTACCGATGGTGGCGACCAACCGAACGTGGTCCCTTCCAAAGCATCGATCTGGTACTATTTCCGCGATGTGACCTACGAAGGGATCATGGACATGTATGCAGATGCCAATAACATTGCACAAGGGGCTGCGCTGATGACGGACACCAAAATGAGCTCAAGGATCTTAGGTACCGCATGGCCAAGACACTTCAACAAAGTCATGGCCGAGACCATGTTCGAGAATATCCAGCAGATCGGTCTTCCGGAATGGTCGGCAGCAGATCATACATTGGCGAAAGCCGTGCAAGAAGAAGTAGGCTCTAATCCACGTGGCTTAAGCACGGAACTGGCTGACCTTGGTTTGCCCGTAAGACAACCCGTAAGTGGTGGTTCAGACGACATTGGCGATGTGAGCTGGGTAGTACCTACTGTGACCTTACGATTCCCTTCGAACATCCCCGGGCTACAAGGGCACCATTGGAGCAATGCCATCGCCATGGCCACACCGATCGCGCATAAAGGTGCTACCGCTGGGGCGAAGGTAGAAGCCATGACCATTCTCGACTTTTTGTTAAAGCCGGAATTGGTGGAGCAATCTTGGGATTACTTCAACAATGTACAACGCAAAGAAACCCAATATCAACCCATGATCGGTGCCGACAATATGCCGCCGACCTATTTGAATAAAGGCATTCAGGACGAGTTTCGCCCACAATTGGAAAAGTTCTATTACGATGAAACCAAATTTGATTCCTACTTAGAACAATTGGGTGTCAGCTACCCTACGCTTAAAAAGAAGGATGATTGAGTTAACCCATACCTGGATCAAACTAGATAAACGGTTTCAACCGCAAGCACAAGACATCTTGCGCTACGCGCTTGGTGATGAGGTGATTCATTATTCGGTGGTTGGACCTTCTAGTCTAGCGGGTTTCTTAGAGCTCAGAAAAATCAATGGCTGGGATGAGGAAGAAGTGACACTAGAAGAGCACGCGACCAATAGAGCCTTTTGGAAATTGTTGGAAGATGCCTATGAGCTCTTAGTTCCTGTGGAAACGTCAACGGGATGGCCTGAAAACAAAGAAGAAGCCATTGCCCTTTTGCAGAGCATTGTCAAAGAATCCTCGGCACAAACTAAGCCGGCCAATTTCGAAGACTTTATGGTAAATAATATTCACTTGGGGCAATTCATACGCAATAACTTCGGCATGTGGCTCAACAATGAGGCGCTTTACAAAGATTACGGGGTTACACCCGGTGAAGCAGACCAACTTTCTGACTTGGTATTGAAGTCATTCTACGAAGCGAGCAAAAAGAATGAATAGATTCATCATCCCTCTGGCGAGGGTATGAATTTGTCCCAAATCTTTTGCTAATTTTGCGACTTGATTAACATCCTAAGAAGGACGCTCTAATGATTCAATTTTTCGATGCCGGTCAAGGCAAAATCTATGCGGTAGGTACCTCAACCGCTATTTCAGCAAATGACCTCCCCAAACTACAGTGGCTCTTTGGCAATGCTACCTTAAAAGATGCGCAAGAGTTAAATGGTTTTTTCGTGGGTCCACGTAAAGAAATGATCACGCCATGGAGTACAAATGCCGTTGAGATCACCCAAAACATGGGCGTTTCCGGAATTGAGCGTATCGAAGAATTTGAAGAGGTCGCTAGCGAGCAAGTCGCTTTCGACCCGATGTTGCAAGTACTTTACAAGGTGCTCGATCAACACCTCTACACAATCGATAGCACACCAGCACCTGTCCAGTTCATTGATGACGTTGCCGCCTACAATGCCCAAGAAGGACTCGCTCTGAACGAAGAAGAAATCACCTATTTGAATGAGGTAGCCGATAAACTCGGTAGAAAACTGACAGATGGTGAGGTATTCGGCTTTTCACAAGTCAATTCAGAGCATTGTCGTCACAAAATTTTCAATGGCATTTTCATCATCGATGGCCAAGAAATGCCTTCCTCTCTGTTCAAATTGATCAGAAAGACCTCGAACGAACATCCGAACAAGCTGGTCTCTGCCTACAAAGACAATGTCGCCTTTATTGAAGGACCGACCGTTGAGCAGTTTGCGCAAGCTTCGCAAGACAAAGCCGATTGGTTCGAAACTAGAGACTTTGAATCTGTCATCTCGTTAAAAGCGGAGACACATAACTTCCCCACCACAGTAGAGCCCTTCAATGGTGCCGCTACCGGTTCTGGAGGAGAGATCAGAGACCGAATGGCAGGCGGGAAAGGTTCAATGCCTTTGGCAGGAACTGCCGTGTACATGACCTCCTACTCTCGTCTTGAAAAAGACAGAAACTGGGAGCAGAACATGCCAGAACGCAAATGGCTCTACCAAACCCCAATGGACATCCTGATCAAAGCATCCAATGGCGCTTCTGATTTTGGAAATAAATTCGGTCAACCCCTCATCTCAGGTTCGGTACTCACCTTTGAGCACGAAGAGGACGGTAAAAAATACGGTTTCGACAAAGTGATCATGATGGCCGGTGGTATCGGTTATGGAAAAAGAGCAGACGCCTTAAAAGATACCCCGGAAACGGGCGATAAGGTTGTGGTGATGGGTGGTGACAACTACCGCATCGGCATGGGCGGCGGCGCGGTTTCTTCTGTCGATACGGGAGAGTTCGCGAGCGGCATCGAGCTGAACGCCATCCAACGATCGAATCCGGAAATGCAAAAAAGGGTCTATAATGCTGTGCGTGCCATGGCTGAAAAGGCCGAAAACCCTATCGTTTCCATCCACGATCATGGCGCAGGTGGTCATTTGAACTGTTTATCCGAATTGGTGGAAGAAACAGGTGGTACCATCGACGTGAAAAAACTACCTGTTGGTGACCCTACCCTATCAGACAAGGAGATCATCGGCAACGAATCACAAGAACGCATGGGACTTGTGATGAAAGAAAAAGACATCGCCTACATGCAGCGTGTTGCAGAACGCGAGCGCGCACCGATGTATGTCGTGGGTGACATTACGGGCGACCATCACTTCAAATTTGAAAACAAGGTCAGCGGACAAAACCCAATGGACTGGGAGCTGGCCCACATGTTCGGCTCTTCGCCAACCACCATCCTCGAAGACAGTTCTACCGACACCAATTTTGAAGAGGTCAGCTACGACATCAAGCAATTACAAGATTACCTGAATGCAGTATTGCAATTGGAAGCGGTGGCCTGTAAAGACTGGTTGACCAACAAGGTCGACCGTTGTGTGACGGGTCGCGTCGCCAAGCAACAGTGTGCGGGCCCTATTCAGCTCCCTTTGAATAATGTCGGCGTGATGGCACTTGACTACCGAGGCATCAAGGGCATTGCTACTTCGATCGGCCACGCCCCCATCTCTGCCTTGATCGATCCGGTGGCTGGTTCTCAACTCTCCGTTGCCGAATCACTCACCAACATCATCTTCGCTCCCATCACCGATGGCCTAAAAGGTATTTCATTGTCTGCCAACTGGATGTGGCCGGCCAAGAATGCAGGTGAAAATGCACGCCTTTACGAAGGCGTTAAAGGACTTTCTGACTTCGTTTGTGAGTTGGGCATCAATGTACCGACTGGAAAAGATTCTATGTCGATGACACAGAAATACAAAGATGAGGTGGTCTATGCCCCAGGCACGGTCATCGTCTCTGCTGTTGGCGAGGTAAGCGACCTGAAAAAGGTGGTAGAACCCGTTATCCAAAAAGAATTTGAGTCAACCCTGCTCTATGTTGACCTTTCCGGTGACGAATTCAAGCTGGGTGGAAGCTCTTTCGCACAAGTAGTCGGAAAGATCGGCACGAATGCACCGACAATTAAATCGGCAGCTACTTTTGCCAGTACCTTCGATTACATCCAAGACCTGATCAAAGCCGATAAGATCATGGCCGGACATGACGTCTCTGCTGGTGGTTTGATCACTGCCCTGCTCGAAATGACCTTTGCTCAGGTAGATGCAGGAATTGCCATCGACCTAAAAGAAATTACTGAGGCCGATGACATCGCGGTCTTCTTCTCGGAAAAACCTGCCCTTGTGCTTCAAGTAGCCAATGCGCATGTTGCCGAGATCGTTGGTCAACTTGCCGTATTGGGCACCACGGTCTATGAATTGGGCTCACCGATCGGCGAACCGATTCTTTCTATTCAAACCAACACACAAAGTTATTTGCTTGACATTCCAAGCTTAAGAGACACCTGGTACAAAACCTCTTACCTGCTTGATCAAAAACAGTCGGGTGAAACCTTGGCGAAAAAACGCTTTGAGAACTACAAGTTGCAACCCCTGACCTTTGAATTCCCTGAAGCATTCGAAGGACAGTACGCCGCACTTGGTCTGAACCCAGACCGTAAGGAACGAACAGGCATCAAAGCTGCGATCATCAGAGAAAAAGGCGTGAACGGCGACCGCGAAATGGCCTATGCCATGCACTTGGCCGGTTTCGACGTCAAAGATGTGCACATGACAGACTTGATCGCTGGAAGAGAAGACCTTAGCGATGTCAATTTTATCGCCTTTGTGGGTGGTTTCTCTAACTCAGACGTCTTGGGTTCTGCCAAAGGCTGGGCCGGTGCCTTCCTGTACAACGAAAAAGCAAAAGCCGCACTCGATAACTTCTACGCCAGAGAAGACACCATCTCACTAGGGATCTGTAATGGTTGTCAGCTGATGGGTGAATTAGGCCTGCTCTACCCTGAGCATCAGCAGCATCCACACCTCGACCATAACGTGGCCCATAAATTTGAATCTGGCTTTGTCAATGTGACCATTCCAGAAAACAACTCCGTCATGCTGGGCTCTTTATCGGGCAGCCGATTAGGCATCTGGGTAGCGCACGGAGAAGGCCGATTCAATTTACCAGAAGCAGAAAGTGCTTATCATGTGATCGCCAAATACAGCTATGAAGCCTATCCAGCGTCACCGAATGGCTCTGACTATGACGTGGCCGGTTTGGCGAGTAAAGACGGTCGACACTTGGCCATTATGCCGCACTTTGAGCGTTCGATCTTCCCTTGGAACTGGGCACATTATCCGGCTGAGCAAAAAGCGGATATCTTAAGCCCGTGGATCAAGGCCTTTGTCAATGCGAGAGATTGGGTTGCGGAGAAATGCTAGATTTTTGATATCGGACACTGGACGTCAGATCTGACAGACTAGACGACAGGATCCTGATGTTAGTTTCTTATTCATTGCTTTCTATTGGATTTCCTAAAACAATTAGGCTCAAAATCGGCTCTTATTACTATTCAATGCAAAACACTTTCAGAAACGTATTTCGGGCGGCATTAGTGCTGTTTCTTTTCTTATTTGGAGTTGGAATGGTTTATCTATTCAACAAAGAGGCTTTTGGTCTGAGTCAAGAAGACTTCATTATCTCTGCTCTTTTGGCTGGTATTTCAGGCTTAGTCTCGATGATCTTGATCCTTATCCTTAGATTTATGACAAGGACTTCAAGCAACTAGTAGCAGGCCTATAGTATTTAACGTCATTTGGGGGATTCATCTGCAATTAAAATTCTAGTCAGCGCATGGTTTTAGTAAACATTACGTCAGCCGATCTCCATTAAATGATAAACCAAAATTTAGGACTGACTTCACATTGTTAAATAAGTCTTCTTATTTCGATGCCCGGCATGAAATTAAAATGTAGCTTGCTTCACAATTGAATGCACTCTGATGAAAAAAGTACAACAAGACAGATCCAAAAATATGCACAAATCCAAAGAAATTAAGTATCTCGCTAAAAGCGCACTATTGGTCCTCATGAGCTTTAGTCTAATCATGTCTTGTAGTGACGAGCAATCCAACAAAGCACCTGACGTTGACTATTCTGAAGTACCTCCTTATTACCCAATTGATTTTGAGCCCGAAGGGTTTGGCGCATCATGGACATGGAGCGTTTTTGAAAATGATGACAATCCCGCTGTAGAATTTGTCAGTAACCCTGATGCCAGCGGCATCAATCGCTCCTCGACCGTTGCTAAAATAATAGCACGAGAAAATGGTGCAGCTTATGTCGGCTGCGAGACCATGCATGGCGCAGACATCGGCGCATTTCGTTTTGATGAAAGCAATAAAACAGTCAAGATCATGGTCTATAAATCTGTCATCAGTGATGTGGCCCTAAAATTTGCAGAATTTGCTCCTCCAGGAGTTGGAGCAGAAGCTCAACCTGAAATAAAAGTGGCCAACACGAAAATCAACGAATGGGAAGAATTGACCTTCGACCTATCGGGAAGCATTGGCAAAGGCGTAACGGGCATTGTCGATCAACTCATTTTCTTTCCCGATTTTCAGGAAAGAAGTAGCGATAATGTGGTCTACTTTGACAACATCACCTTCGGAAATTAAGGGGCAATGACCTTGTGTTAGCGCTACTTTTCAAGTAGCCAAAACGTTCATTGATTGTCTCTTTTATCTCTTTTAGTAGACAGCAGTCCATTTCTTGGCACTATATTTTTACATTTTACACTGATTTCGCGCCTTGGGCATTTTGTAATAGTTGCTCCAGCAGTCCCTCTGTGCATCGCGAAGCGGAAAACGGAGGTAGACAATAAAATAGACAGCTAAATCCTTCAGTTTTAAAAAATGATCAAAAAGGAAAAGCTCAGTTAGTTAACTTAGGGGCGCATGTGAATGAGGACAGTAAGAAAAACACAATAAATTGAATCATTTGTTTTCAGAAAATTCTTATCCTCCTAAAAGATATCTCTATGCAGGCAAAAAACATTTTCGGAACAGACTTAGCCACTTGCAGTACAGATCCCCTCACCGGCTTCACGCGCAGAGGCTGTTGTGAAACAGGCCCTGAAGACTTGGGTACCCATACGGTTTGTGCTGTGGTAACCGAAGACTTTTTGGCCTACACCAAAGCAAAAGGCAATGACCTTTCCAGTCCGAACCCCATGTATGGTTTTCCCGGATTGAAACCCGGTGATCACTGGTGTTTATGCGTCAGCAGATGGTACGAAGCCTACCAAGCAGGCTGTGCCCCCCAGATCTACCCGGCGGCATGTCATGAAAAGACCTTGGACTATGTTTCCATGGACATTCTCAATGACTACTTCATCAGTCCAGCGGAACAAGCCCGCTAGTGATCATTTCTGGAATACGCGAACATAGTCGATGACCATCTCCGACTCCGTAAAGTCCGGATCTACCGCACCGGCAACACCACCCATGGCAATATTGAGCAAAAGGTATTGCGGCTCCGTAAAGGGCCAAGTATCGTTATTCTTGCTTGTTGGCGAATAGCTGTAATACAGCTGGTCATCATAATAAAAATCGATCTTTTCAGCCGTCCATTCCATGGCATAGACATGAAAGGTATTGCTCACATCCTCGCCAACAATACTGCCTTTATTCTGTGTGTTGCCACTGCTTGAAGGCGTGTGCAAGGCCGCTTGGATGCGATTCTGATCAAATCCCCAATGCTCCATGATGTCGATCTCTCCACAAGCAGGCCATCCCGTTGTACCAAAGTCATCGGCCCAATAGCCGCCATTCTCAGTAATATTCCTACCTAAGGTCCACATAGCAGGCCAGGTACCTAAGCCTGTGGGTAATTTGGCATTGATCTCTACCCGGCCGTAGGTAAAAGCAAATTTTGAATTCAAGCGAGCAGAGGTATACTCCTTCTCCTGCCCCTGATCCGAAAAGCGCTCCCGCTTCGCGACGATGTGCAAGAAACCATCCGCTACGTAGCTGTTCTCTGTTCGATTAGTGTAGTGTTGCAACTCCCCATTGAACCAGCTACTGCCATTGGGCAGCCTCGTCTGGTGAAACCAATTTTCATCATTGATGGCGCCACCGCCATCAAATTCATCGGACCACACCAGCTCATAGTCGGCTGGTGGTACAATTTCGGGTTCCTCAGGACTTTCTGATGCTGTATCGGAACAACTGACGATACCGAGGAGGAGCCAAGGCATTAAGAAGTAAGGAAGAAATTTCTGCATGCGTCGAATATACGCATGAAATCGTGAAAAACCCATGGGTTGGGCTTAGTTGAGCTCAATGTGGATGAGCGCTGGAAGCTTTTACCTTTACCCAGCGGTTGAGACTAACAAGAAGCCAAACACTAAGAGGGAGTGGCTCACTTATTGGACTACTAAATCATCGGATGACATCTCCATTTTAATGTGTTAAAACCAACCAATTCGGGTATGTAATCTACACCGATAACGTTTAAGGAAGGGTATCAAGGTCTTCAGCTTAAAAGAGGTGATTGGGTAGAAAAACAACGTATTGCCCAAGGTCGGTCGCGAATAAACGCGGCGACTACTCCTTCTCATTCACCCCATCGTACAGCTTGAGCTCACCCACTTCCGTGGAGGGACCGAGTCCATTGATCGCATGATTTATCCCGCCGTTGAGCCCGGCGAATGTGGCGATGTGTTGAATGTGAACCCCTGAATGCATCGGTACTTCCATGGCATTTTCTAGTCTGACCTTATTGGTCACGGTCTCTTCTCCTCTAAAAAAACTGTAGATGCCCAAGCCATAGGCTTCGTGGTGCGCAACCTGATCCGCCACCTTATACGAGGCATAGCCAGGCTTTCCTTGGTCGTTCCAGAGCGCTAGACTCGGCGGTTGATAAGGAATTTCGGATTGGTAAAAATAGGTGCGGCCATGTTCTCCGTTCCACAGCGTTTGGTAGCCTTGAAAATGTTCATTGAACAAGCCGTAAATGGTCACATGGTCGCCATTGACCACCAAGCCGTGTTTGTTTTGGCCTTCTCCCCATTCGGTACCCACCCCATGGTCGGCGCGCCATAACCAAAAATGATCGCCAATGACGTGATGGCTGTTGATGGTCACCGTAGCTGCGGCCTGACCTACTACCGCACCGCCCACTCGGCAATAAATATCGTGCAGTGAAATGGGATTATCGGTATGATCAGCGCTAGCCCCTTTTTTTCCAATTTGAATCAGCGTTGGCGATAAGGCGGGTCCTGCATCGACCATAAATCCAGCTAACTTGATACCAGCCACGTCATCGGTCATCAGGGCAACATTGCCTTGTTGTGGAATGAGTGTCGGCAAACCAAGGCCTAAAACCACGGTATTGGCGTTTGTGATCCTGAGCGTTTCGTCAAGGACATAAATGCCGGGTGTCAACAACAAATGCTTGCCCTCCGCCAAGGCTTGATTGATGCTGGCCGCATTGTCTTTTTCAGGTGACGCGATGTAGAAGGCATCGAGCGGAATGAGCTCCCCTTCCTCGTCCCCATTCACCCAGGAAGGACCCGAGGTTTCGCGAAGCAAAGCCGGAACGAACACGGCATAGCTACCGGATTCGGTATAGGTCAAAAAGGGTTTTTCACGCACCACCGGCGTTTGCTCAATAACGGTAGTGGGTAGTTCAGGCCATGTATCGATAGGCGCTCCTTCTACGCCCACAAAGACCCGGTTCCAATTGCCTCCTTCCCAATAGCCGATGCGTGAATTCCGTGTCATCCATTGTTGTCCAGAGGTGAGTCCTGCGCGGCCTTCTACCACCGAGTTGGCCAAGACACCCCCACTTGCCCAACCGCTTTTATCAAAATTGATGTCGCCCATTACATGCATGCGGCGGTAAGGAGCAGCTTGTGAGACGGCCCAATAGACCATTTCATTGTCTTTGGGCACCACCTTGAAATTCTCAGCCCCACGCCAAAACATGACGGTAACCTTGTTATTATCCGTCGTAGTGGTGGATTGCACAGCCCCATTGATCGTCACATCGCCCGGATACCGACCAAGCCCCAGTGCCTGCACATAATAATCGACGGTGACATCCAAGTCATAGGTTCCGGGTTTGAATAGTAAGGCGTAGCGCTCGGACCCAAACTGGTTGTGCATCTGCTGCTCGTGTAAGGTCTGGAACGTTTGCTTGATCTCCTCCATATCCATAGTCTCGTCAAAGACCAATACATTTTTGCCAAAGATGGAACTGTAGGGAGATGTATCGAGTCCATTTAGTGCTGTATTAGGATCGGAACAGGTGGTGGCTATGATCAACAAAAGCACGAAAGCGAGGGACTTGATCAAGGGCTTTGAAAAGACAGAAGCAGGCATGGTCAAATGGATTTGGTCAGACATCAACTCAATTGTTCAATGATACGATTTATGTTGCGAGAAAACGAATTGAGTTAGGCAGTACCCCATCCTACAGCCTCATCACCGCATGCCGTTGGACAACAAATGTGCTACAAAGTTTTATAGCGCTAACGAACCCATATCTTTGTGTTTCGAGCGGGAGAATAGCCGCTCCACGCAGACAAAAAACACCTATGGAACAACAGCAGATCAACCGCTTTCTTCACGATTTATTGGACCAGATGCCACAAGATTGGCTACGGCTCACCACCCATCGCTTGGACATCTACAACGAAGCACAAGCCAAAACGGAATTTTTAGCCCAATTCGATGCCTTATTTAAGGCAAATACCACCAGCTCCAGCGCATTAACCTCCTTGCCCACGGCATTTGACTACATACGCTTAGGCCATCCGCTGTCTTGCATCTTGGAATGGGCCTTGGGGCAGCTCCATGGGCTGGCACCGGAACAGGTGATCAGCTTTTCTTCTGCTAGCATGCCCATCCTTGCGGTATTGCGTAAAAACTTATTGGAGCAGCGCCCCACACACCTCTTTTACAAAGATGAATTGCCTGCTCATCTAAATGTTGACACTTTACGCAAGGTCTATGGCTACTCGGCCGAACTCCATCAGATTAGCGGCCCGGCAGCGGTTCCTGAAGTGGAGGGCAGCAGCCTTTACCTTTCCAGCACAGGTAACCTTTTCGATGCCCACCTCTCCCCCAACATCGACTTTTTCGTCAGTACGCACCCCAAATTGGGTAGCCTGATCCTCGTGAATGGAGCAGCCAATACCAGCTATGTGGGTGAGATCCAACACGTCAGGCGAAGGGAATCCATCGCCATGACACCAGCCAACTGTCACTTGGCACTGCAACTGCTGTGCGGGCAGGTCAAGGCGCCGAGCTTTACTGATATCACCGAACAAAAGGCTGCCGTGCTACAGTCGATCAACCAAATCACCGGTTCCGCCACCCAAGCTGTGGTGGGCTCCAGTGGTCTATCGGTTCAATATGCCATCATGATGGGCCTTGTGGACGATGCCCTTGCGCAACATCCGGGCAAAGCCATCAAATTCATCGTACCGCCGAATTGCTATGGCGGCACCAACGATCAGGCCCGACGTGTAGCGGCTTGTCTTGGCAATGTCGAGATCGTTGACCTCTTGGTCGATAGCGGCCATAACATGGTCGATAGCTTGGATGAAGTGCTCGAACAGATCGCACAAGAAAATGCAATTCCTTTGATCATTGTCGAGATCCCGACTAATCCACGGGTAGAAGTGCCCGACCTCGACCAATTGCAGCAGATACTCAGCAAAGCGAGAACAACGAGTGCTGGACAAACGGCCGTCGATCCGGTCTTTATCTTAGATCAAACCTTCTGTCCGAATGTGCCTTTCTTAGGTGAGGAGGACATCCTATCCGGTATTCGCACCATCTCGTACGTGAGCGGCTCGAAATTCCCGAGTGGCGGACTCTGTACGGCCGGTTATGGCTTAGCGAATCAAAAAGGCGCCGCCTTGATGGAAAAAATTGCCATGCACATCAAATTATGCGACAACGAAGCCAAGGATCTGCAGATCGAGCTCTTGGCCCGGCAGCTCCCATCCATGAACCGACGGATACAGGAGGCCTACCAGAACACTCGAAAATTTGTCAACTTCATTCAAGACGCCTTGCCAGAAGCGAAGATCAATTTTGTATCGGAAGCATTGGCAGCACAGCACTTCACCCCTTCGGTCTTTTCTTTAGACTTACCGACCAAAGGCGAAACGGCAGAGGCCCGTGAGGAATACAAACGCGCCTTGAACCTGAAATTGATCCATCAAATGATCACGCAGATTCCGGAATCGAAGTACTGCGTCAGCTACGGCCAACTTAAGGGCTGTTATTGGACCATTCCGGCTACCTCGACCCAAGGCACCACCAAAGAAAAGGACAAAGACTATATTGCGAGGGTATCCTGCGCTCCGGACATGGACCTTGAACGGCATCAGGGCGTTTTTCAAGCCTTTGTTGAGGAGATCAGTGAAGAATAACCCCAAGTAGTGGAAGCCCATACAAAGGACATAGAACAGAACAGCCTCAGCCACCTCGTGCCTGAGCAAGCTGAAGCGCAGCGCCTAGCGGATTATGCCAAAGACATATTTGTCCACTACCCCACCAAGACCTCGATCAAAAAGGCGATTAAAAAGCAACAGGTTTGGGTCAATAAAGAAATAGGTAGCACGGCCACTTGGATCAAAGGTGGCGAAACGATCAGGATCCAGCTACCGGAGAATCGCCAACTTAAAGTGATGCCTACCCTCGACCTGAAGGTACTGCATGAAGATGAGCAGTTGGTCATTCTTGAAAAGCCCGCGGGTGTGCAGGTCAGCGGCAACCGTTTCGTGACCATCGCCAATGCCTTGCCTGAGCACATCAGCCCAAGTAAGGCCGCCGACGCCTGTACCCCGTGGCCCGTGCACCGCCTCGACTATGGCACCACGGGTGTCTTGGTCATTGCCAAGACGAGCAGTAGTCTAAGAAGTCTGAGCGAGCAGTTTCAAAAGCACAGCATCCAAAAGACCTACTATGCCATTGGCATAGGTCAAATGGAGCAAGCTGGCAGCATCGATTTTCCCATTGATGACAAGGCCGCTTATACGACCTTCGCGGTAGATCAAACCGTGCCGTCGAAACGCTTTGGGCAGCTCAACCTGGTCAGACTGCAGCCCAAAACAGGCAGAAGACATCAATTGCGGAAGCACTTGGCTGAACTTGGGCACCCTATCTTAGGTGATCAAGTCTATGGAAAAGAAGGACTTGTGCTCAAAGGAAAAGGCATCTACTTGCATGCCCATGCCATCAGCTGTCGACATCCATCGGATGCACAAGAGGTGACCTACCGCAGTCCGTTGCCCAAGAAATTCCTGAAGATCTTCAACGATATCAACCCATGCTAAAAGAACAGGCAAAATTCTACTTGGGTGCCTTGTTTGCTTTACCCTTTATGCCCATCCTCTATGTGCAAGCGAAATGGGTAAAGAAGCATTTCCCAAGCCTGCCCGAGGCAAAGGGTGGTGAAGGATCGGTTGGTCAGGCACAGCAGGACACCTTCCAAGTGGTGGGTTTAGGCGAGAGCACCATGGCCGGAGTAGGCATCGATCACCAGCGAAATGGTTTTATCGGGCAGTTTAGCGCGGCATTGGCGGAAAAATTGGATAAAAAGGTCCATTGGAAGGTCTATGCAAAAAGCGGCTTTACCGCAGCCATGACCAACCAAACCTTTGTGCCTTTGATCAAGGAAAAGCACATTGACTTGTTCCTGATCTCCTTAGGCGGCAACGACACCTTTCAGTTGAACAGCCCTGCCACATGGACCAAAGATATCAAGGCGCTCATCCATGCCCTGCGGTTGACCCATCCCAACACGCCCATTTTATTCACCACCATGCCGCCGGTGCATACCTTTCCAGCCTTTACCTTGCCCATGCGTTTGGTGTTGGGAGGCCTCGTTCGCTTGCACAGTGCGGCCTTGGAACGGTTGATCTCTGCCTTTGATCAGGTGTACTATGATGCTCAAAAGATCGACTTGAATGCTTGGTTAGAACGCCTGCCCGAGCACCAAAAAGAAGATTTTTATAGCGATGGCGTGCACCCCTCGAAACTCACCTTCAACATCTGGGGAAAAGAGATGGCTGAATTGATCTACACCGCACATTTTGCCCATGTAGGGAAATAACACTTCTGCTCCAGCTGTACAATTTGTCAAATAATAGGTGTATCTTATTGGAAATCAACCAAAACAATGGACTTATGGTAAAACTAGTCGTCACTTATGGACACCCGGAAAGTCCGGAAGCTTTTGAGAAGTATTACTTCGAAACGCATCTCCCTATTGCTGCCAAGATCAAGGCACAAAAAGTAGAACTCAGCAAGATGGTCGGTACGCCGGATGGTCAACCCTCCAGCAATTACCGCATGGCAGAACTCTATTTCGATTCCTTGGAAGACCTGCAACAGCACATGGGCTCTGCAGAGGGACAAGCCGCAGTCAATGATATTGCCAATTTCGCCACGGGTGGCGTAGATGTCAACATCGCTGAAGTCGGGTAGATCGATCAGAAACAAACTTATTTTGATAGCGTCTGAAAAGACGCTTTTTATATGTCATGACAAGACTCCAACAGCAACTTGATTTCATCATAGAGATAGACAAACTGAAAAAGGTCTTTCGTAAAACCTGTTTGTTCCACTCCGATCGCCATGAAAACGATGCCGAGCACAGCTGGCACCTGGCGATGATGGCAATTGTACTTGCAGAGCATGCGAATGAGCCCGTAGACATCACAAAAGTGGTGAAAATGCTATTGATCCATGACATTGTCGAGATCGATGCCGGCGATATTTTTCTCTTTGACACACAAAAAGACCATGACAACACAGAGGAAGAACTCGCAGCGGCAGAACGTATCTTCGGCCTCTTGCCCGATGAGCAAGCCAAGGAGCTCATCGCCTTATGGCATGAATTTGAACTGGCCAACACTGCAGAGGCCCAATTTGCCAAAGCCATTGATCGCTTGGCGCCCATGATGCAGAATGCAACGAATGAAGGTGGTACTTGGAAAGAGTTCGATGTGCCGAAACCCACAGTGATCGAAAAGAAAAAACGGATTGCAGAAGGTTCTGGTGCCCTGTGGAGCTATGCCCAAGAACTGATCGCCTCCTACTACACGGACTAAGGGCTGCTTTGCGCTAAAGAATACTTCAAGAGCTACTCCTCTTCAATGAGGCGCAAGCCGTCATAAATTCTTTCAGTGAATGAATTTAGGCTTGGGCGAGCCTGCAGCCCGGCATTATTAGAAAAAAGAGCCTGGCTCCATTAGGCACAAAAAAACACCGCCTCAGAGAAGCGGTGCTTGTTGTAGTCCGTAGGGGAATCGAACCCCTGTTACCAGGATGAAAACCTGGCGTCCTAACCCCTAGACGAACGGACCATAATTTTCGAGGTGCAAATATGTCTGACAGTTTCTAATAATCAAAAACTTTTGTTGAGAAATATTTCAATCGATTCCCTTGGAACCGACTTGAGCTTATCCGCATTTATATTTGAAAAGGTGTCTGGCTTTCTTAGATTTACGCCTCATTTGAATTGAATATTAACCATTACGGATATACTTATGACTAAAGTTGCCATCAATGGATTTGGAAGGATCGGTCGATTGACTTTCAAAGCCTTGTTAAAAAAACAAAACATCGAAATTGTAGCCATCAACGATCTAACCGATACAGCTACTCTCGCACATTTATTGAAGTATGACTCTGTTCACGGTCGTTTTGACGGCACAGTATCTGCTACTGATAATGGCATTGTTGTAAACGGAAAAGAAATTAAAGTAACGGCTGAAAGAGAGCCACGCAACCTACCTTGGGGCGACCTTGGCGTGGATGTGGTGCTTGAATCAACAGGTTTCTTCTTGGATGAAGCTGGCGCTGGCCAACACATCGAAGCAGGTGCGAAAAAAGTTGTGATCTCTGCACCAGCCAAAGGCGGTGTTCCAACTGTAGTATTGGGTGTGAATGACGACACCATGACGGGTGACGAAACCATTCTTTCCAACGCTTCTTGTACAACCAACTGCTTGGCGCCAATGGCGAAAGTCTTGGACGATGCCTTTGGAATTGAAAAAGGTTACATCACTACGGTACACGCCTACACGTCTGATCAGAGACTACAAGATGCACCTCACAAAGACTTAAGAAGAGCAAGAGCAGGGGCATATTCAATCATACCAACTTCTACTGGTGCTGCTAAGGCTGTAGGCTTGGTATTGCCACACCTTGCAGGTAAACTAGACGGTATCGCCATGAGAGTGCCAATTCCTGATGGTTCGTTGACAGACTTGACAGTTGTGTTGAAAAAAGAAACAACGAAAGAAGAGATCAATGCGGCAATGAAAGCTGCTGCTGAAGGACCAATGAAAGGTATCCTTGAGTATACGGAAGATCCAATCGTATCTATCGATATCGTGGGCAACCCGCATTCGAATATTTTCGATTCAAGCTTGACCGCAGTTCAGGGCACCTTGGCTAAAGTTGTGGGCTGGTACGACAACGAAGCAGGTTATTCAAATAGAGCCGCTGACTTGATCGAAAGAATCGGTTAAGCCTTCTTGCGACAAAAAATAAAAGCCTCCTTTTTCGGAGGCTTTTTTTATGGCCTAAGCCTTTATCGTCTTCTCTGGTCTGGGGGAATTGTCTTTAGCTAATGAAGCCCCTGTATCAAAGCGGCTCCAAAGAAGAGTCGGCCCACGCTTTCTTGACCGCGTTGGCTCGCTTCGCAAAATCTACAGCCTGTAATATCTTCATCTTCAATTGGGCATTGTAATCTGGATGTTCCGCTAAAAAGGTTTCCACTACCTCGATGGCCTCATCACTCGAATGGTTGTTCAAGGTCTGGTCTAGCCATCGTTTCGGGAAGAAAATATCTCCTGTCACTTGAATCTCTTGAAGCAATTCCAAACTGGGGGCTATATAGGCCACGGAGCTTTCCAGGCGTAAGGGATGATGCAAATAGCCCAAGGCGGAAAGCACCCATGATTCGATCTCTCTATTCTCAGGTTCCTGAAACGACGCAAACTTTGCATCGCGCGTGGCTTTATCACTGCTTAATGCAGCAGACAAAAACTCGTAGCGCTTTTTGGCATCGGGGTTTTTGATCGCTTCTGCTTGTTCGGCAATAAGAGCATCGCTCTTCTCTGGCATCTTGATGGCTAGCATGGCAGATAAGCTGATCAGGTCGTTTTCAGAAAGTCGCAGCCCTCGGATCTTCTCCTCTCCTTTCCATATCTTGTACAGCCGATCCACATTGTTTCCTGCCATGGCAATACTTCTATAGGCATTGAAATAGGTTTTCTTGATGGCAGGATCATCGTGCCTGTCATTCATAACATGAAAAAGTGTCCTTTCCAGATCTGGGGCCATTTGCTCTTGTTGCTCTGGGGTCAGCAAGCTCCAGAAAACCGTCTGGGTCTGCCGCAGCACCTGACCGATCAACAACTGATTCTTTTCTCTCAACATGACCCATTTTAAGGTCTCTAAATAGGTTGACGGACTAAAATGCGTAGGATCTGTTGCTGCACTCGGTTCTACCAATTGCTCATACGCATTGATCAACAAGGTCCCTTTTTCGAGATCAGTTAATACCTCCCACTTTTCTCTAATAAGACCATAATCCATTGGGAATAGGCCATAGCCGATCCCATCAGCGTTCATGATGACCTGTGCATCGGCCCAACCCGAGCCTAGGTTCGTTTCGAATGGTGTATCCGCTGAGGCCAGTTGTAATTCTTTGACATCATCTCTTTGAAACAGCTTCATGCTCAAGAGCTGAGACCAAGCCTTAGCACCATTCGGATCAGATTGGGTCAAGCGCCCAGTATTCGCCTCATCTACTTCCCAATCAAAATGTGGACGTCCGGGTGCATTCACCCAAACCGCAGACCATTTCTCAAGATCGATCGGCGTCAGCTGATCCAGAATCTCGATCAGGTTAGGCCAGGTCGCATTCTTATTGGCATAGGTAGTCAAATAGCGTTGCATACCGGCCCGAAACTCCTGTTCACCCAACATGATCTCCAGTTGACGCATCATAATGGGCGCTTTGTTATAAATGATAGCCCCATACATCTGACCAGCCTCATTCAGGTTTTGCAGTTCCTGTCGGATGGCATTGGCACCAGCGGTTCGATCGACACCATAGGCAGCTGGATAATGCCTCAATAAGAAATTCAGCTCATGGTCGATCTCAGGGAAACTTGGATTCACCATTTTCGCCGCCATGAAATTCGCAAACACCTCTTTGGTCCACACATCATTGAACCAATCCATGGTCACCAAGTCGCCGAACCACATGTGCGCCGTTTCATGACCGATCAAACTCGCCCTTGACAGCAATTGATTTTGACTAGGGTCTTCGTCTAAGAATAGTGAATTCGCACGATACTGAATCGCCCCCACATGTTCCATTCCTCCGTATTGGAAACCGGGAATCAAAGCGAAATCGAACTTTTGAAATGGATACTTGATGCCCGTATAGCCCTCCATCCATCGGAGCGCGGCCGCATGTAATCTGAAGATCTCGTCTTTATTTCTCGCAACCTTTTCAGCATCTGTTTCTCGATGAAGCATGGTCATTGCCCGACCCTCTACTTCCGTCGATAACGCCTGAAACTTGCCCGCTACGAAAGAAAACAGGTAAGAACTCATCAGGTCAGACTGTTTGAAGGTAATGCTCTTCCTGCCCTCCTTGATGGACATCAGTTCAATCGGCGCATTGCTGAAGGCATTCCAGGTAGAAGGAATGTCTAATTCAAGGGTGTAGCGAGCTTTTAAATTGGGCTGATCAAAAACAGGAAAGGCCGTGCGGGCCCTATCTGGAACAAAAAGGGTATATAAAAACTCTTCTTGACGATTTAATGAGCTCTCGCCCACAAAAAAATTGACCTCAATGGTATTGAAGCCCTGCTGCAAAAATTCCTTGTCAATGATGATGTGCTCTTCGCGATGATCGATGGCATGAGAACGAGCATTGACGATGATCGCCTTGATCTGTTCGGTGGGGGCGTTAAAATCGAGCTGCAGATCTTGCTCAAGCGACAACAGGTTGAAGGTCAGCACTTCGTAACCTTGAATGGCCTGCTCTTTGTTCTGAGGAATCCTGAAGTCAAGGGCATAATCAATGGTATTGATATTGGCTTTTCGATAGTCGGCAAGCGTTAGATCGATGCCTTTCATCACCTCCAATTCATTGTGCGATGAACAGGCCGTCACCAGCAGCACAACAAGTAGTAAAACTAAATACCTCATATTAACACTAGGTCTTTTCTTAGCTCAGGCGGCACGCCAAAATGATCGTCCATAAAGCCATCCATTTCATCTTTTGTTTCCTTAGATAGCACCTGATTCATTTCTTCCATTGCCAAATTACCCACCATGAATGGTGGTAAATAATTGGTCATTAAGCGATCGCCTTTAAAAAAGGCACCCATTTGATACTCCGTCAACTCAGCGACAGGAGTTCCTTTGATCATGCATTGCGATAACCATTCCGATGGATCTTCAGGGTGTTCGTTGATTCGGGCATGCAGCGCGTCGAAATCCGTGTTATTCATCATGTATTGCGAAAGACTCTGCATGCTTTCAGCACTCATCTTCTCTTTCATTTGGTCATAGCATAAATGACAAATGGCATACTCGAAAAGCACCTCCACCTTATCGATCGCAGGATATCGCTTAAAGACCTTTTCCACCACATAATACCGATCTCCTTTCATCAGGTCGTGATCACAATCAATGCATCTGCTGATCGGTGATTGAGTGTCCGAAGAAAGGAATATCTCCGGTATTGGTAAGCCCTCTTGTTCTTTAGGTTGTTCTTCCATCTATTTTTTATCCACCATTGTTGACGCCACTTGCGCCGTTGGAAAGATCAGGGTATCGGCAATGTTGACATGCGCTGGTCTAGTGACCACAAACTGAATAACATCTGCAATGTCTTCAGCTTTCAAGGCCTCATAGCCAGTATATACCGCATTGGCTTTGTTTTCATCTCCTTTGAATCTCACCAAAGAGAACTCTGTTTCTACCAAGCCCGGACAGATCTGACTCACCTTCACACCTGTGCCCATCAAATCGAGTCGCATACCATTATTGATCGCATCGACTGCATGCTTTGAACCACAATAGACATTGCCGTTAGGATATACCTCTTTTCCGGCCACCGAGCCAATATTGACCACATGGCCTTTGCCACGTTTGACCATGCCAGGAACGATGGCCTTGGTGACATAGAGCAATCCCTTGACATTGATATCGATCATCGCATCCCAGTCGTCCACATTGCCTTCTTGTATCTTACCCAAGCCATGCGCATTGCCGGCGTTGTTCACAAGTACATCAATGGCTGTCCACTCAGCCGGAAGTCCGTCGATCGCCTCCTTCACGGCGGCATTATCTCGAACATCGAAAAGGAGTTGATGCGTTTTAACCCCGACCTGTTGACTCAAGGCATCCAATCGTTCTTCTCTTCTTCCACAAATAATCAGGTCGTAGCCCGATTCTGCTAGTTTAATGGCTGTTGCTCGTCCAATTCCTGAACTGGCACCCGTGACCAATGCTATTTTAGACATAATAATTGCTTTTGTGTCAATTTAATTGTTTTTGACTTTCAGCAACAATTTTTGTTTGATTGATGGCTAGTCTGAGAAGTGAAAATACAGACTAAAACTGTGGGTCACTAAACGGTCGATGCCGTTGTGCCATCTATTAGTAGTTTCGTTCATGACATTGCCGATCCCTCTTGCATAGCGCAACTCTGGAGCTAATTTAAAGAAGGCAAAATAGCGTTCAAGACCAATCCCCACTTCGATTTTGACATTAGATCGACCAATTTCCAGTCGATCAATGGTCGTAGCAAGATCTTCTTTACCTGCCCGCCAAGAACCACTCACACCAGCAATGACATACATGCGGGAATTGTATCTCCGGATAGAGCGATATTTCAGAAATATCCCTGGCTCAAGTCTTGTGCTTTCGATCAGCTGTTGATCAACGGTGCCATCTGTGTAGTTATACTCTACCCGATGCTGATAGAGGCCGATTTTAACGGGTACTACACGTAGCGTAAACTGGTCTGCTAAGCGAAAATTGAGCATAAACCCAAGGTTAAATCCTAAGCTGGTGTTCGGGGTGATGGAACTCACATTCGCGTATTCCGGTGTGCTGAAGGTATCGGAATATTTGAGGCCATAGTAGTTTTGATGTCCTCCTAAAAAGAAGCCGTATTTGATGTTTTTATCATCGCTATCGACTCGATGAACGGTCAAGCCTGCCTTACGCCGCTGTGCATCGACTTGAAAAGCTGACAATAGCAGTAAAAGGACAATTATTTTTGTCCGATGTAAATAGAGCTTATGCCAAAGGTTAGCGGTATACATTTTGTGTTTTTATAGCCAACTTCTTCAAGAATATTCAAAAATTGCTGACCATCGGGGAAAGCATCAACAGACTCCGGTAAATAGGTATAGGCCGAGCTATCTTTTGAAACTAACCTACCAATGATCGGCAGAATAGATTTAAAATAAAAATTGTAAAGCTGCTTCATTGGAAAATGCTTAGGCCGTGAAAACTCAATGATCACGGTTTTACCCCCTGGCCTTGCCACCCGATGCATGTCTTTGAGTCCTTTTTTCAAGTTTTCAAAGTTCCTTACACCAAAAGCAACGATCGTTGCATCAAAAGTATTGTCATCGAAGAGCAGCTTCTCACTATCACCCATTTGCATGTCAATGATGTGGTCGACCCCTTTCTTTTTCATTTTAATCTTACCCATCTCCAGCATGCCTGACGAAATATCGACGCCGACAATACGGTCTGGATTGAGTTTGAGAGCCTCTAGTGCGAAATCTCCTGTGCCTGTCGCCACATCCAAAATCTGTTTGGGGGCGTCGGGCTTTAACAGGCGAACGGCTTTCTTTCTCCAGAGGATATCGATACCAAGGCTTAAAAAGTGATTAAGAAAATCATAGCGGTGACTGATGTTGTTGAACATCTCGGCCACTTGCTCTTTTTTACCGCTCTCTTTGTCTTTGTATGGTACTACTGCCATGCTATTATTTTGGGCTTGCAATGATACAAAGGAAACCCCGTGTTTGATGCTTTGTTCAATAAAAAAGGCCGATAAAACATCGGCCTCTAAATCATTTTTTCAGATCAACTCAATTGATCGATACCAATTCAATATCGAAGACAAGATCTTTACCAGCCAAATCGTGATTCGCATCGATCACAACTGACTCCTCTTTTACTTCCTTCACCTTAACTGGTACTTGTTGGCCGTTCGGCTGACTCATGGCCAATTGTTGCCCAACTTCTGGATTCAGATCTGGCGGGAAATTGGACTTAGGGATATCAAATACCAATTCTTCGTTGGCTTCACCGTAAGCTTCAGCAGCAGGGATTTCAGCTTTCACCTTTTCACCGATTTCCATTCCATCAACTGCGGTATCAAAGCCCTTGATCATCATACCGGCTCCTAATTCAAAAGCCAAAGGTTCTCTTCCTTCAGATGAATCAAAAACAGTTCCGTCAGTTAATTTGCCCGTGTAGTGTACAGCTACTTGGTCTCCTTTTTTTGCTTTAGACATAAAATATAATGTTTGTATTGCCCTCAAAATCGAGGACTTCAAAGGTAAGGGTTATATCATGCAATCAAAAATGGCATCAGTCGTGAGAATCACTAGCTTTGCATCATGTTTGAACAAGCCACGTTCGTGATCAGCAATACGGATATTGCCAAATGCCCGAAACCCGATAGACCCGAGATCGCCTTTATTGGGCGTTCCAATGTGGGCAAATCTTCCCTCATCAATATGCTGGCGTCTAAAAAAGGATTGGCTAAAACCTCGGGAAGGCCCGGAAAAACCCAATTGATCAATCATTTTAGCATTGATGAACAATGGTATTTAGTCGATCTGCCAGGCTATGGCTATGCAAAAGTGAGCAAGAAGAGCCGAGCCGAATGGGAACAGATGATCTCCGATTACATTTTACTGCGTGAAAACCTACGCGTGGTCTGCGTCTTGATCGACTCACGGCTTGACCCCCAGAAGATCGATCTTGAATTCATCAATTGGCTGGGAGAAAACGAAATTCCATTGGCACTTGTCTTCACCAAAGCCGATAAACAATCGATCAATAAAGGCCAACAGCATATTGCAAAGTTCAAAAAAGCCATGCGCGCCACATGGGATGCTTTCCCTCCTATTATGCTCAGCTCGGCTGAGTCTGGTTATGGTAAAGAGGAGATCACCGCATTTATTCAAGAAGTGATCGAAAATTAAGGTTTCTATTGTTTTTAGTTCGTGGCTCTTCTTAAATTGCTCGCTCAAGTGAGTGCATATGAAATTTGACGAATTAGCTTCAGTAGCAGGAAAAGGCGGACTTTTTAAAGTATTGAAACCCTCTAAAGCAGGGGTCATTTTGGAGTCGCTAGATGCTAAAAAGCAAAAACTTGTGGTAGGAGCAGATGCGAGAGTTTCAATTCTTAGCGAGATCTCCATTTACACCACTACTGCTGACGGAGCTACGCCTCTTATTGACGTCATGCGTACCATACAAGCCGAGTTTGAAGGAGACACAGGCCTTGATAAAAACTCTGACGGAGACGAACTCAAGTCTTTCTTGAAACATGTGCTACCGGAATATGACGAGGACCGCGTGTATGTTTCCGATATCAAAAAACTGGTGACTTGGTATAATCTGATCGCAAGCACCTGTCCTGAGGCATTGGACGAGACAGAAGAAACCAAAGAAGAGTCCTAAGATGACCTCAGAAGACCCTAAGGCGCTGAAAGACGGTCTTCTCCTTTTCGAAAAAGACTTCCAATTGGATACCTCCTATCTCCAGCTCGAAGAGCAGGCCGACTATACCTATGAACAAGCCTATGCAAAGGTATTCCGCGTAGTTTCCTCACTTCTTGATACCGATTTTCAACGCTTAGTCACCATCCTATATCGCATTGATGTGTCCGAGCAGCGGTTAAAAGAAGCATTGGCAGCAGGCGCTGAAGCGCCTAGTGAGGTCATTACCAAAATGATCATTGAACGGGAGCTCCAAAAAGTCGCCACCCGCAAAAAGTATCGCTAAGCTTCATTGACTTCGTCCACCATCTCACTGCTCCCCACATAAAATGGCACGCGCTGATGCAAGGATACCGGCTGAATTTCCATGATCCGACCTTTACCATCCGTCGCTTTTCCACCTGCCTGTTCGGCAATAAAGGCCAAGGCATTGCACTCATACATCAAGCGAAGCTTTCCATTTTTCGCTTTCTCAGTGGTCGGGTAAATATAGATCCCTCCTTTCAGCAAATTGCGATGGAAATCGGCTACTAATGACCCGATGTAACGCGCCGAATAGCCACGTTCCTTGCAGCTTTCGATATACGATTTTGTGGCCTGATTGAAGGAAGCATAAGCCCCTTCATTCACAGAGTAGATCTTTCCCTTCTTGGGCATTTTCATGTTCTGATGCGAAAGGATGTATTCGCCTAATGAGGGCTCATAGGTAAAACCATTTACTCCTTTTCCTGTCGTGTAAACGAACATGGTAGAAGAACCGTACAAGATATAGCCTGAAGCGACTTGGTCCTTTCCGGGCTGGAGCACATCTTCATTTTGTACCGGGCTTCCTTGAGGCGAAATTCTTCTGTAGATCGAGAAGATGGTGCCCACCGATACGTTCACATCGATATTAGATGACCCGTCAAGAGGATCAATCGCTACGATATATTTCGATCGGGAATTACCCAGTTCAATGATGTCTTCTTCCTCTTCTGAAATGACCGCGGCTACCTCGCCTCCTTTTTGAAGGGCTCTCGAAAATCGGATATGGGCAGCTACATCTAAATTTTGCTGCTCTTCGCCTTGAACATTCTCTTGCCCATAGGCACCCGCAATGTCAGCGAGCCCAGCTCGGTTTATTTCTCTGTTGACTACTTTGCCTGCATAGGCAAGATCTCGAATGAGCTGCGAAAGCTCACCGGAAGCATACGGAAAAGCCTCCTGATTCCTCATGATGAAGCGGTCCAAATTTGAACCTACAGGTAAGGCTATTCTCGATTTTTCCGCTTTTCCCATAGGTGATAAAATTTGTAAGTCGGAAATCGTTAATAACTTGCAGCAAAGTTACTAAAATTTAACCACGTAGATTGAAAGTTTTCAAATTTGGAGGAGCATCTGTGAAGGATGCGGATGCGGTTCGCAACATGGCGCAGATCATCCGAAATCATGCGACTGAACCATTGGTCGTGATCATTTCAGCGATGGGGAAAATGACCAATGCCTTTGAAAACCTATTGGCGAAGCGCATAGCAGAAGAAGATGCCGAATCGGAGCTTCAGTTCATCAAAGCTTTCCATCAACAGATCATCGACGAGCTTGGCTTAAAAGACGATGCAGGCTTAGCAAGCATTGTAGAAAACATCTATGAGGAAGTAGACAATGCCTTAGATAAGATCAGTAACTCCATGAGTTACGACTACATCTACGACCAGTCTGTTTCTAATGGAGAATTACTCTCTACGCAGATCGTCAGTCACTACCTCACCAAAGAAGGTCTGCCCAACACCTGGTTAGATGCCCGCAAAGTGGTAAAAACAGACAGCACCCATCGAGCAGCACTTGTCGATTGGGGGGCATCGCAAGCCATGATCAAATCACAGGCAACACCTTTACTCAAAAATGGCCTGGTGATCTCACAAGGATTCATTGGTAGCAATGCAGAATACAATACCACCACATTGGGAAGAGAAGGCAGTGACTTTAGTGGCGCCATCTTCGCCACCAGCTTAGATGCCGATTCGCTCACCATTTGGAAAGATGTAGATGGTGTCTTGAATGCTGATCCTAAGAAATTCCAAAACCATCGCCTCTACGAAAAATTACCTTATAAAGAGGCTGCAGAAATGACCTATTACGGTGCTTCGGTGATTCACCCGAAAACCATAAAACCCCTCGCACAAAAGGGCATCCCTTTGTTTGTTCGTTCCTTTGAACACCCGGAGAAGGAAGGCACAATGATCGAAGAATGTGTGATTCCTAACCTGCCGCCAGCCATTATTCACAAATCAAACCAAATGATCATCTCGTTCAAGATCAGTGATTTCTCTTTCATCAATGAGCACCACATCCATTTGATCTTTGACCATATCAAAAGGCAGCAGCTCACGATCAATTTGATGCAGAACTCGGCAATCTCCTTTACCATTTGTATGGATGATAATCCTAAAAAGCGCGAACAGCTAATGACTGCTTTGAGAGATGAGTTCCTCATCTATTACAATGAAGGGCTAGACATGATCACGGTTAAGAATTACAATGAACCCACCATTCTCGAGATCATGGCAGAGAAAGAAGTCATCATCGAACAACGTTCGAGAAATAACTTCCAAATGGTCTATAAGACTAAAGGTAACGCTTAATGATGCGCTTCACCTTGCCTAAATAGCCTGCATGGGCTCCAAATAGGTTCACATGCACCATTAAAGGATAGAGGTTATAGACATCAACCAATTCATCAAAATGCGGCGGGATTGGATAATTGGCCTCGTAGGCTTCGTAGAATTTGGCATCGAAACCTCCAAATAACCTCGTCATGGCCAGATCCATTTCTCTGGCGCCATAATAGACTGCAGGGTCAAAAATAGCCGGCCCCTCTTCGGTGAACATGACATTGCCATTCCAAAGATCGCCATGTACTAGGCTCGGAGGACTTTCTGGCAGCATGTTCTTAAGTTTCGCTAAGAATTGCTTCATTTGGTTGACAAAGGCTTGATCCACCTCCTCTTGATAAATCGCCAAACCCAACTGCACATTGAGTCGGTTCTGGATAAAAAATGTTAACCAATCCTTTTTGGGTTCATTATTCTGATGAAGCTTGCCAATAAAATTCGATTGGTGAAAGCCATACTCCTCTCCTTCCATTCGATGCATGGCTGCTAATTGTTCGCCCAATACTGTTTGATCTTGAGAAGTAGCTGGACGTTGTGCTAAGAATTCTTGTACCATAAAGGCCTTCTCCTCTACTTGCCCTATCCCCAACACTTCTGGAATCTTCAAGGTATTGCTGCCACGCAACACAGCTAAGCCTTTGGCTTCTTTGGCAAACATGTCTTCAAATTCCAGCTCATTCCATTTAACAAAGAAGTTGCCCTTAGAGGTCACGGCCTTTACCGACATATTGATACAACCACCGCCTTGCATTTCTACCCGCTCAACGGTCAGATCGAGACCCAATGCTTGAAAAAGTATTCGCTCAATAAGAAAGTTGTAATCCTCCATTACTCCAGTTTATGTAGACTAGCCAAATGATCAATGAGATTGTTCACTGCATCATTTAGGATATCGAACACTTGCTGAAATCCGTCTTCTCCTCCATAATAAGGGTCTGGCACGTCCTTACCCGATTGTTCGCTATCAAAAGCCCTCATCATCAACAGTTGCGCTTTTGGTGCCTTGGGTTGGATCTCCTGAAGGTCTCTGAAGTTGGACGCATCCATGGCCAATAAGTAGTCAAAAGACATAAAATCTTGCCGCTTGATTTGTCTTCCTCTGTGGGTATAGTCTACACCATTTGCCGCGGCATTCGCCACTGATCGCTCATCAGGTGTTTCTCCGATATGATAAGCCGCTGTTCCGCAAGAATCTACTAAAAAATGATCGGTCAACTGACGTTCTGCGATTCGTTGCCTGAAAATGCCTTCTGCCAACGGCGAGCGACAAATATTCCCTAAACAGACAAATAATACCTTGATCTTAGCCATGGATTTATTGTGAATGATAAATTAGCAATTCAAAGACAAACCTATGGAATTCATTAAAGTAAATAAAACGCATGCCCAACATGTTGCCCTCATTCAGCTGAATAGACCGAAAGAACTGAATGCACTGAATCTTCAGTTAATGGGCGAGATCCGTGATGCCTTAAAAGAATTGGATCAGGATGATGAGGTACGCACCATCATTATTACTGGAAATGAACGCGCCTTTGCCGCCGGAGCAGACATCAAGCAAATGGCCGGAAAAGGTACTGTTGATATGTGGAAGACCGATCAGTTCAGCACCTGGGACCAGATCAACAAGACAAGAAAACCCATCATTGCAGCAGTCAGTGGTTTTGCCTTGGGTGGTGGTTGCGAATTGGCCATGACCTGCGACATGATCGTAGCCTCAGAAACCGCCCAATTTGGCCAGCCTGAGATCAAAATTGGGGTGATGCCCGGTGCGGGAGGCACCCAACGATTGACAAAGGCGCTCGGAAAAGCCAAGGCCATGGAATTGGTATTGACCGGGAGATTCATTTCTGCTGAAGAGGCGTTGGGTTATCAATTGATCAATAACATTGTGCCGGTAGAGCTTTACTTGGAGGAAGCGACCAAACTGGCTTTAGAGATTGCCAGCATGTCGCCTATTGCCGTGCAAATGGCCAAAGAATCAGTGAAACGCTCTTTTGAAGCACACTTAGAAGAAGGACTACATTTCGAGCGAAAGAACTTTTATATGCTCTTCTCTGTCGAAGATCAAAAAGAAGGCATGAATGCCTTTATCGAAAAGAGAAAACCCAATTTTAAAGGGAAATAAAAAAAGCCCTCAACGAGGGCTTTCTTCATTATTAAATTTCGTTTCAGACTATCGGATAGAAATACCAAAACCCACAGTCAAGGTATTGTACTCTTGGAAAGCATAGTCTACATTCAATCGAATCACTGCGAGTTCTAAGGTAAGACCTGCGTTCGCTCTAAAACCACTATCCTCGTATTCAAAGCTCAATGGATCAGTGAGAACAGAGTTTTCTGTCTCGAAACGTCCTAATAGATCTACATTAGACGTTGAGGAGGCAAAACCCAAACCCACATATGGCGTGAAAAAGAGTATTTTCTTCGAAGCAATTACTTGCCCTGTAAAAGAGTTCGCTTCCAAAGACATGCTTTGTGTTTTCGAGTCATCTAAGAAGATCTCTGTATTAAGCTGAGTAAAGCCAGCAAAAACAGAAAGAGACAGAGGAAATATATTTTCACCTGGTAACCATTGGGTCACGTCGTGAAGAAGGCCAAAACCCATCAGACTAATTGTTGCATCATCGCCAATGGTTTGCTCTGGAATGAACCTAACCTTTAGGTCAGTTCCTTTCACTAAACCTACACCTAGCTGAACCATAGGAACTGGCACCGCATTAAATGGTAAGATGTCACCAAGGTCGCCCTCCTGTAAGCCTAAACCTGTTGGTGCCGATATTCTGATCAGGTCTTCTTGAAGATCGCCGTCACTATCGATATCACTAAAATCTCGTACCGTTAATTGCGGAAGGTCATCGGCGCCAAGGTTTGGTCCGAACATGGTCGGCACTTGAACGCTATTTCCTCCTGCGAAGTAAAAGTTTTCAAATTCACTATTATTGAACGTGAAGAATTCATCTGCCGCCGGCACTTGCGAAGCGATCAAAGAAACCGACAGATCAAATCCAAGTGACTTGTGCGGTTTTGCGGTTTGGTACCAACCCCCATTCATCCCGAAGCCTAAGCCTCGAAAAGCAGGAGCCATGTAATTGCTCAAATAGGTGTTGGCGTCATTTGCACCTGCCTCTAACAGAAACCCAATATCTAGCTGAGCTTTCGCTGAAAAAGTACTGAATACCAAAGTTAGCGCAAGAAGGAATGTATATATTCTTTTCATTTTGGTTGAATTAAAAATAGTGGGTAATTAGTTCAATTGAGCTCTTGCGGTTAAGTCTAAAAACACTTTGAGCGTGATATTCGCATTTTCAAATTTTCCTCCGAAACCAACCCGAGCATTCAATGTGCTTCGATTTTCTAGGGCTGATATTAAAATATTAACTACTTCTTGAGAGGAAGGAATTTGCACATTGGATGGATTCGCCTCATCATAAAGAACAATTTTTTCGGTTGATATCAAATTACCTTGTCCATCATGAAACAATTGATGATTTGTAGTTCCATTACTTCCACCAAAATAAACGACGGCCAATAGCTCGCTTCCATCTAAAGACACAATAATTCCACCATTGCCATTACCATAAGGTGCAATTGAAGCCAAGTCACCAGAGACAGCTGTAATTTGAACCTCCATTTTATTCACCTTAAATTGCTCAATATCGCCCAAATAATCCGCGAACTCTTCATCAGCAAGATTAACTGATGCATTTTCAAAATGAACTCCCTCGGATGTAATATTTGAAACGGTAAACTCAATTTCATTGACTTTTGAAATATCAGATTCTAAGCCGGCCTCTCCACAACTCCAAAGAAGTGAAAGACTCAAAAATGTTAGTAGTGTTAATTTCTTATACATGATACAATGGTTTTTCAAAGGTGAAATTACGATTTTCTATATTTCAAAAACAAAAATTGCGCAGTAAAGGATTTTTTTAGAACATTTCCATTTAATCTAGATCTACTTGCGCCACCATATCAAAATAAAAGGTGATGGTGAAATTAGAATATAAACGTCCTGCAAATATAGCGTCAAAATTAAAATCCATGGGTCGCTGATTCAATACATAATCGGCGATGCGCTCTAAAGTAGCAATTTGTTCCTCATTCAGGATATTGATCGGATTATTGACCTCGTATAGTAACACCCTCGCTGTATTTTCTAAGCGGACATTATCGGCTTGCAAAAACTGATAAGTGGTATTGTCTACATTCAAGGCGATCGCCAGATCATTGATCAACGAAATGGGAAGGGTCTCATCAACACCCTTGATTTCAAATTGGAGTTTTTCGATGCGAAAAGACCTTGTGTCATTGATATACTGCTGAAAATCCTCTGCGGCAAAATCAATGGTCTGCTTCAATTGATATGCACCATCAGCTGTAGCATTTACCTGATCCTTCAGGATATCGAAAGAAACCGTCGTGGTTTTTTCGATATCTGTTTGTACCCCTTCTTCTCCGCATCCGAAAAAGACCAGTGGCAACAAAAACAAAACCACCCCTATCCTACGCATCTTGTCATCAATTGCATGCTTATTGTTTCAATATTAAGCAAAATTCTCTACTAATGGTTACCCCTTCACAATTCAGCACCCTAAGGGCAAGTGCATAAATTTATCCATGATGATATGAGGGGTTTTTATACTTTTGTGTTCCATGATCGCCTTATACAGGATAACCATACATATGTATCGATGGCTGGTCTTTATCGCCAGTTTTTTCAACAAGAAAGCCAAACTGGCGATTCATGAAAGAAAAAAGAGCCTCCAAGACTTATTTCAACGATTGGATGGTAATACAGCAGCCATTGCTTGGTTTCACAGTGCCTCGCTAGGAGAGTTTGAACAAGGCTTACCCGTCATGCTGGCTTATAAGAAACGATATCCTACACGGAAATTATTGGTGACCTTCTACTCTCCCTCAGGATACCAGCACAGAAAAGAGCATCCCGTGGCAGACTTCACAGCCTATTTACCTTGGGACAGTGCAGCGAATGCTAAGCAATTCATAGCCCATGTAAAGCCGGTGGACGTTTTCTTTATCAAGTACGAGTTTTGGTACTTCTTTTTACGCACGATTCACGAAGAAAAAATCCCACTCTTTAGCATCTCCGCAAGATTTGTTCAGTCACACCCCTTCTTTCAATGGTATGGTGGGTTGCATAGAAAAATGTTAGGCTATTTCGACCATCTCTTTGTACAAAATGAAGGCTCGTTGACACTATTGGCGTCCATAGGCTATCGAAACACGTCCATTTCCGGCGATACCCGTTTTGACAATGTGATGGAAAAAGCCCAAGAGGTCGACTCCATCCAAAAGATCAAAGAATTTAAAGGAGATGGTGAACTACTCATCATTGGAAGTGCCTGGGCAGAGGACATGCTTGTCTTGAGTAATTTCCTCCACAACAAAGCTGCGCACCTCAAAGTACTGATCGCTCCTCATGATATTTCAGCGAACAATCGTACGCGCATAATCAAACATATCGATCAAGGCTATTGCTTGTTCAGTGATGAAGAGGCTAGTAACAGCGACTTCATGGTTTTAGACACCATTGGTCATCTAAGTGCTGCATACCAATATGCAGACCTTGCCTTTATTGGCGGAGCCTTTGGGCAAGGCTTGCATAATATCTTAGAAGCCACTGCATTCGGAGTGCCCGTGGTCTTTGGCAATAAAGGACTAGAGAAGTTTCCTGAAGCTGGTGAGCTTATTTCAAGTCAAGGTGCTTTTTCTGTTTCGAATGAAAAAGAAGCCACTTTTATCCTTGACAAACTTTATCGTGACCACAGTTTTCGCCAAAAAACGAAGCAAATTTGCCTAGCTTACATGAAAGAAAACCAAGGCGCAACGGATACTATCATGCATTACCTTGAAGAGTCAAGATGAAAGGAAGGGTTTTTAAATCAACAGGAAGCTGGTACGGGGTTGAGACCGCAAATGGTGACATTTACCAATGTCGTTTGCGCGGTAAATTCAAGCAAGCGAAACTTAAAGTCAATAACCCAATAGCTGTTGGAGACTACGTCATCATTGATGAAGCCTCCGAAGAAAAAGGCTCTGCTGTGGTAACGGAGATACTACCACGAGAAAACTACATTATCCGGAAGTCGACTCGAAAGACGGGCTTTTCTCATATCCTCGCCAGTAATATCGACCAAGCGGTGGTCATTGCGACCATAACCTTCCCTAGAACCTCTCAAGGATTTATCGATCGCTTCTTGGTCAGTGCAGAATCATTTCGAATTCCTGCAAAAGTGCTCATCAATAAGAAAGATATCTATGAAGCCAAGGACATAGCCAAAGCCGAAGAGCTGTTGGAGTTATACAATTCCCTTGGCTATGAAAGCTTGCTGATCTCGGCTCAAGACCCCAATGACATTGAACGAATAAAAACCCTGACCAAGGGAAAAACCACCTTGCTTTCTGGACATTCTGGTGTGGGCAAGTCGACGGTAATGAATGCACTAGCACCCGATTTGGCCTTAAAAACCGGTGAGGTCTCAACTTTTGCTAACAAAGGAACGCACACCACTACTTTCGCGGAAATGTTCCACATTGGTGAGCAAACCTATCTCATCGACACTCCCGGAATTAAAGAATTAGGCTTAGTAGAGATGTCTGATACGGAAATCAGTCACTACTTTCCAGAAATGAGAGCCTATCTGGGTGAATGTAAATTCAACAACTGCAAGCACCTCAATGAACCGGGCTGCCAGGTGCTTGATGCCATTGAGGCTGGCAAGATCGAAGTGTCTCGCTACCTGAGCTATTTGAGCATCTTAGAAGACCACGACAGCCATCGATAAAAAAGCCGGTATCAACCGGCTTCGTCCATTCGATTTTTCACATACTCGATCTGGGTCTTCCCATGCGGCTTCGACTTTCCTTCCTCATCAAGGTTGACCATTACGATCTTATCAATACTCAAGATGTCATGATGGGTCTGCTTATTCCTGACCTCGCATCTTAGGGTGATGGACGAATTACCAAAGCTCACGGCTTCTATTCCTATTTCAATGATATCACCCTGTACAGGGGCACTGATGAAATTGATCTCCGAGATGAACTTGGTCACTACATGTGGATTCTCTAGCTGCACAACGGTATACAGTGCCGCTTCCTCATCTATCCAAGCCAAAAGCGTTCCGCCAAAGAGCGTTCCGTTCGGATTGAGGTCTTCGGGTTTTACCCATTTTCGAGTATGAAAATTCATTATTTCAAATACGATTTAAACATCCAGTTTTGCTTTTCTAGCTCCTGAATATAACTCGTAAATAGATCAATTGTCCCTTCATCACTAGCTTTTGATGCCGCTTCTAAGACTCCCTGCAAATTCAATATCATTTTTTTATTGCCCTCAATGATCGCCTTGACCATATCATTGGCCTCCACTTCTTCTGCATGCGATTCGATGTCGGCATTAGCCACAATATTATTCAGTGACCCTTTTGGTGTGCCCTCAAGAGATAAGACACGCTCTGCGATCTCATCAATTTTCTCAGCTGCATCACGATATAGCTCTTCGAATTTATCATGCAAAACAAAGAAGAAAGGTCCTTTGACATTCCAGTGAAACAGTCTTAAGTTTTGATAATGCACTTGATAATTGATCAACAGTTGATTCAATCTGTCGACCGTAATTTTATTTAAATTCTCCATAATCTTTCTTTTCTTATTCACGTATTATACTAGGTGAACATTATTAAACAATTCAATGTTCCTTGTTAGAGTATTGGTTTTATCTATATCTATTGGTTTCCTAAATATGACATTACAACAACTCGAATACATTGTAGCGCTTGATACGCATCGGCATTTTGTAACTGCTGCGGAACATTGTTTTGTCACTCAACCCACACTCACCTTACAAATCAAGAAGTTAGAAAATGAAATGAGCACCATCATTTTCGATCGCTCGAAGCATCCCATTGTACCAACAGAAACCGGCAAAGTGATCATTAGCAAGGCACGTCAAATTCTTCGCGAAGCCAACCAATTAAAGGCCATGGTCAATGAAGAAAAAGACAGTGTTTCAGGTACTTTTCGAATCGGTGTCATTCCCACCATCGCTCCCTATTTGGTGCCTCTCTTCCTGAATGATTTCATGGCGCACAATCCAAGAACAAAATTGGCTATCCGTGAAATCGAATCAGCGCAGATCTTACAGGAAATCAACAATGACACTATCGATATTGGATTAATGGCTACGCCACTCAACGAGCCCTCCTTACGGGAGATCCCTCTTTTTCATGAACCCTTCCTTTTATACACCTCGATGCACCACCCTTACTACATGAAGGATGAGATCGACGTATCGGAAATCTCAGAGAAGGGACTTTGGTTATTAACAGAAGGCCATTGCCTCAGGAATCAAGTACTTAACATCTGCGATAAAAAGAACGCCAAAAGCTCAAATTTCAATTATGAAAGTGGAAGTATTGAAACACTCAAAAACCTGGTGAAGCATAACATGGGCTACACACTTGTACCTGAGCTTTCGGTAACAGGCGAAATGGCTGACCAACGCATCAAACGGTTCAAAGCACCAGAACCTGTGCGTGAGATCAGTTTGGTGGTTCACAATAGCTTCAATAAAGAATTGATTCTTGAAAAATTGAGGGAAAGCTTAATGAAGGATATTCCCGAACATTTTTCCAAGGCCAAGAAATTCAATCGTATTAAGTGGAGGTGAACATTATTCTTTCCAAAATGGAATTCTGACCCATGTTTCCATTTCAAAGTCATCTAAGGTGGTGGCATTGAAAATATTTGAATCTTTAAACGCCAAAACCTTTACTTCTAATTCATGCCGCCCAGCAGGGATCTCATCAATATTCACAATGACCAAGAAGCCCTTTTCTCCTTTGTTTTGGTGTTGTGTAAAAATCAGATCATAGGCAAGTAGCGGGCTACCGTCTACGTAAAATTCATAGACCTGAGTGATACAGTCGAGCCCCGCCTCTACATCTTTTCTGTACTGATCGATTGGATAAATAAGCTCCTTCACTCGTTTGCTAGTATCCAGCTGAGATTCAATTCCTGCATTGATACTCTTGATAAAGGACTCATCGACCTCCAAGTCTTTTGCTTCCGGACAAAGTAATTCAAATGCACTATTCAAGTTAGGATTATACCTCACAAAAAACTCCAAGTACCTACTTTTAACATACTTGGAAGGCATACTCACCGTGTTGATGTAGCCAAAAGATCGTTGATCGTCATAGTGCTTGTTTTGCACTACATTGGAAAGCTCTTCCTTGATCTCTGGATAAAACTGGTAAGGGTTAATTGCTTCAATACGATTGACTACGAGGGAAATGACCAATAGGCCTAACGAAACCATGGCGATCTGCTTCTTTTTGAAATTAGTGATCAGATGATAATAGATCGACCGGTATAGAAAAGAAATAGAGATCACACCGTAGAACCTGTAGATCGGATAATAGAGTATGGAAAACCATTTAGACTTTTTGAAGGCGCTGAACAAAAGCGTATCCAGAAAAAAGATCAGGGCTGCAAGGGCAAAAACCAGCCAGGTCATGAACAAAACAAAATTCATAAGAGCCACAACAGCTGTATCACCAAAAACCCTGGGCAATAGTACGGTAATGCCAATGATCGAAAATAAAAAGGCTCCGATAAGGACAACGGAAATCAATGAAAAGGCGACCAAATAAGTGTAAGCGAAAATGACACTCGAAATCTTATCCAAAAAAAGGATCAGTTCATCAAGCGTTCGAACATTTTCCGGTAAGAACTTTTTGAAAGGTTTTTGCAACTTGATATGATCAAAATCAATTTGATTTGATACCGAACTTAAGCCTACGATCCCTATCCAGAAACCTCTTAAGAGCAAATTCACCAATAAACTGATTAGAAAAAACCTGAGCGCCAGTGGAATAGTGGAAATGATGAGACGTATGGAGATAGCAAAGATGGGGTTATCTCGCTGTCCACTTAATTTATTGAAACGAAAAGCTGACTCAAATGAATCGTATTGTTCTAGGCTTGTTGCCAAGAGAAAAATCGAGAAACCTGTGATCAGCAATTCAAGCTGCCAGCTTTCTAGTTGCAAGTTAGCTACCTACCGCCTTAACTCACCTTCGTTTTTCTTATTTGAATCATCCATCATCTTAAATCATGACAAGATTCTGAAAGAATAATTATAAAGCAATAATGACTACATAAATATCATCAATATTTTACCAAAGGTAGGCTACTTAACAACGGCCCTCAAACCGTAGAAACAGGTATTTGTAGATCGCCGATTGTCTTCCTCAACATTCTAATCCACTTTACAGACATGGAAGACCCAAACGGTTGTGATGGGAGCACCACATAGACCAAAGACTGGTGGCTGAGCGATTTCTTTGTATAAATTCTAAGTGATTGCTACATCCAACTTCATATCAGATGGTTGTTCCTCCACAGCTTGAACCTGCTCCTGCAGTGCAGCCAAAACAATGTTGATTAATGATTATGTCACGATTCAATGTTTTGTCGAAGTCGAAATCTCTGATGTGGTTCGGCACACCATTGGTCAGTTTTAATTCGAGCATTTGATTGAAATCACAATCATAAAGGTGACCATCCCAACCAATAGAAACCATATTTCTACACATTACACCTGCTGCAGCCATTGGATTGTAAGCATTGGCCAATTCGTTCATGTATTCCTCGTAATTCTTCGAATTGAGTAAATAATCTAGAAATCGACTAACCGGCAAGTTGGTGATGGCAAACAATTGATTGAAGGTAATGCCATACTCTTTGAACAATTTGTGTTTGAATTCACTCTCTAATACTTCCTGATCGTCGGGTAAATAAGCACCTGAAGGATTGTAAACGAGATCGAGCTTTAACGAAGAGTCGTCCTTACCATAGCCCACTTCATTCAGCATCTTCAAGGCCTTGATCGACTTCTCGAAAACACCATCTCCCCTTTGCGCATCCGTTCGTTTGGCACTGAATGAAGGCAATGAAGAAACCACGTTCACCTTGTGTTTGGCAAAAAACTCTGGTAGATCGTTGTACTTAGGGTTAGCTAGAATAATGGTGAGGTTGCACCGAACAATGACCTGCTTCCCCATGGCAGAAAGTTGCTCAACAAACCAGCGAAACTCCGGATTCATTTCTGGAGCCCCGCCCGTTAGATCCACCGTTTTTGCATCAGCACGAGAAAGCGCCACTAGAATGTCTTCCATGGTTTCTTTCGTCATGATCTCTTGACGATCAGGTCCTGCATCGACATGACAATGCTTGCACACCTGATTGCACATTTTGCCTACATTGATTTGAAACACATCGATACCTAGCGGCTTCAATGCTTTCAGGCCTGATTCCTCCAATTTCTCGGCAAAGCTCGGAATCCCTACCTCCTCATGTCTTGAGAGGATATGCACCTGCTCTTCCGGAGACGACAACCAATGTTTTGCTCTTTTGAGTGTTTTCAATGAGGCCATTTTACATCAATTTCTCTTCAAGCTGATTCTTCATCTGGACACTGTTGACCAAGGTTGCCCCGCCTTTGATCGCAGCAGCCACATGGACAGCCTCCATCATTTCTTGTTCATCTGCACCTTTTTTTATGCATGCATCCGTGTAGGCATCAATGCAATAAGGGCAAGACTCCGCATGAGCTACCGCCAGTGCGATCAATGCTTTTTCTCGAGCCGTTAAGGCACCCGGCTTAAAGACTTCGCCATACCAATCGAAAAACTTTTCTCCGAGGGTTTGTTGTAATTCCGTGATAGAGCCAAACTTCTTGAGGTCGGCTGGATCATAATATTGCTTTGCCATAATCGGTTATTATCTATTGGGTTACGTAATGATTTCTTGTTTGCAATTTGTGAGCCTGCAGATTAATATGATAAAGACTAAGTTATCATGCTTTTGGTTCCTCAAGCTAACAGAAACTTAGCCATCTACCGCCTAAAACCAATAGACTTACGTAATTTTCCCTTGTCTTGGATCTCTAGATCGGAAAAATTGGAGCACTAATAAAAAGAAGTGAACCGATCGGATGACGGTTTCAAAAGTACTTGCCTAAGAAGCCATGGATTCATTTCTATAACCCAATCGAATAATTGCAGTACGATAAGGAACAGGATTGCTGCGCATCCCTTCTCATCACTCCTGAAAATACAAACGTGCTTGCCTATGAAGCCATGCATTCATTTCTATAATCCAATCGAATAATTGCAGTACGATAAGGAGCAGGATTGCTGCGCATCCTTTCTCATCACTCCTAAAAATACAAAAGCTCCATACTCCGTATGGTCTTTTTTCATTTGTTTGAATTCTGAAGCAAGCTTCGAATTCCACAAATGAAAAAAGCTCCCGAAATTCGGGAGCTTTTGTGAGTTAAGTGACCTCGGCAGGATTCAAACCTGCAACCTCTTGAGCCGTAATCAAGTGCACTATTCAGTTATGCTACGAGGCCATTCCAACAGGAGGTTAAACTCCGTTAAATTGGGCTGCAAAGATAATTAATTCTTTTTCTTTGCAAAAGACGCCTATGTATACTTTTAAAAAACATTATCTTTGCCACCGCTTCACAAAGCGCAGTCTTATGAAACGAATTCTTACGCTATTTTTCCTCATTACTTTTGCCTTTACTGCTAAAGCACAAAAACCTGACCTTCCTGGTCAGCTTTTAGTAGATTTTGGTTTCAACAGTTGGGCAAACAAACCGACAGGAACTGACCTGAACTGGTTTCAGTCCAACACCTTTAACATGGCTTATTTCTATGATTTGCCAATCGGTGATGGTGGGTGGACGATCACTCCAGGCATCGGCATGAGCTGGGAGAAATACGCATTTGACAACAACTCTACCATTATCTCTAATATAAGCAATGACCAACGTGTGATTCAAGTGGTCGACCTCAACGACGAATTTGGTCAGAACTTGAGTTTTGATAAATCAAAACTAGGACTCTATTACATTGACTTACCATTAGAGGTGAGGTGGTATGCAAAAAGGAGCCAGTATAGCAAAGGATTTAGAGTCGCAGCAGGCGCGAAGATCAGCTACCTCTACTCGTCTTTTACGAAATTGAAATTTGAAGACGTGCTTCAGGACACAAGAATGGTAAAAGATCGTCAAAACCTTGGGTTTAATCGCCTCAGATATGGCGTGCAGATCCGAGCTGGATGGGGTGGTTTTGGTTTCTTCGGTTTCTATGAACTTTCCGACAAATTTGATAACGCCCCTATTGGAGGCTTGAACACCAGCACCCTGACTTGGGGTATCACCCTGACTGGCTTCTAGGCTAATCTCCTTTGAATTTGGGGCTCCGTTTTTCCAAGAAGGCAGTAACCCCCTCTTTGTGATCTTGTGAAGAACCCGCAATATCTTGGCAGTAGGCTTCATAGTCGAGCATCTCGCTAAGTGTAGCGTGTTGCGACTTATTCAGCATTTTCTTCATTAAACCGATCGCTTTAGTCGGTGCGGCAGCATAATAATCCGTGTATTTCTTTACTGCATCATCCAGTTCAACATCTGCAGCTACGGCATTGACCAATCCGAGATCAAGGGCTTCCTTGGCCGAAACCCGAGTCCCCATAGTAGAAAGTTCAAAAGCTTTGGCTGAACCGACTAGCCTTGGTAAGAAGTAAGAAGAACCAGAATCCAGCACTAGACCAATATTCACAAATACCTCGATCAATTTAGCAGATTCCGCTGCAACGATAAGATCACATGCTAAAGCAAAGCTACAACCTGCTCCTGCCGCAACACCATTCAATCGACAAATGACGGGCTTGGGTAAGTTTCTGATCGCCATTATGATGGGGTTATATCTTTTATGGATAGAGTCTGAAAAAGATCGATCCGGATCTTTCGAAGAAGCCTTTAGGTCTTGACCAGAGCAAAAGGCCTTTCCTTCACCTGTCAACACGACCACACGCACTTCAGCATCTCTTTTGACTTGCTTAAGTGCATCTTGCAATTCAAACGTGATCTCATTATTCAGCGCATTATACACATCAGGTCGATTGAGCGTAATGGTAGCGACACCATTAGCCAGCTCATATTTCAAGAACTCATACATGCCTCAAAGAAAAAAAGAAATCGCACCATAGCAAACGGAAAAGCCAAGTAAAGCTCCTGCCCATAGCTCGGCAGGTTTATGTGCATGTAAATAAAGACGAGACCAAAAAACAAGTCCATTCACCACGATGGCCAGCAGTAAAGGAACAAAAAGGGTACTCGTTCCTGGATATTTGACAGAAAATGCAATGATGAATCCTAGCCAACCAGCAACACCAGCTGCATGGGCACTGATTTTCCAGAAAAACGTAATGAAATTAGTGAGCACCACCACAGCGGTCATGGCTTTAAAAGCCAACTGCATGGTGGTATTCATCCAATCCTGACCTAAAATAAGGTATGCGACCACTAGGTAAAAAATAGTAATAAAGATGAAGGGGATAAATCGATCCTTTCTTTCTTTCATTTGAAGATCATGAATGACCTTTGTCAGTCGAAACATGATCACCGTGATCATGGGCACCAAACAGGTAGTGAAAAAGATCAGTCCTACTACCGTCCATTTGCTATTCTCTGTCAGGTTGGAACTATTGCCTACATGAAACAGCAGGGTAAAGAACACCAACGAGGGCATTAAAAGAGGTTGGAAAACATAGGATATTAGCTTGGCAGGAGCAGTCAAATCAAAGCTCCTTTCTTAAACGAGCCACCGGAATATTCAGCTGCTCCCGGTACTTGGCGACAGTCCTTCTCGCAATATTGTAGCCTTTGGCTTTCAAGGATTTCTCTAATTTATCATCTGAAAGCGGCTTCTTTTTGTCTTCTTTTTCGATGAGTTGCGCGAGTACGTTCTTTACTTCTCTTGAACTAACATCTTCGCCACTTGTCGTAGAAATACCTTCACTGAAAAAGTATTTTAGAGGGAAAATACCGAAATCAGTCTGAATCGATTTCGAATTAGCCACTCTTGAAATGGTGGAAATATCCATTTGTATATCAGTAGCAATATCTTTCAGGATCATTGGCCGGAGTTTGCTTTCATCCCCTTCCAAAAAGAATTCATATTGGTATTTAACAATGGCCTCCATGGTGCGCAGTAAGGTGTTTTGCCGTTGCTTGATGGCATCTATAAACCACTTCGCTGCATCAAGCTTTTGCTTGACAAAGCTCACTGTCTCTTTCAGCTTTTTGTCTTTCTTATCGCTCTTGTCATAGGCACTGAACATATCGGAATACGATTGACTGACACGAAGTTCAGGTGCGTTTCTTGAATTCAATGTGAGATCGAGCTTGCCGTTATTATTGGATAACAGAAAATCGGGAATGAGGTATTGCGTTTTGACCAAACCTCCGGAAACACCTCCAGGCTTTGGATTTAGTCGTATGATGGCGGCGACGGCATCTTTCAACAGCTCGTCTTGCTCGATGTTAAGTTTGCGTATGATCTTTTCATAGTGCTTCTTAGTGAACTCATCGAAACAGAAATCAATGATTGACAGTGCGGTTTGAAGCACCAAGTCGTCTTCAAATTGCTCTAATTTTCGCAGTAACTGGATGCGCAGACACTCTTGAAGATTACGTGCACCAATACCTGGCGGATCGAATTGTTGAATTTGGAAAAGCAATTCTTCCAACTCCTCCGTGTCCGTCTCGATGCCTTGAGCAAAGGCCAAATCGTTTACAATGGCATCTAATTCCCGCCGTATGTAACCATCTGACTCAATACTACCGATTAATTGTTTCGCGACTGTCTCTTGATGTGGGTCTAATCCTAAGTAGCCTAGCTGTGCCTCGAGTTGATCGTTTAAAGACGCTTGCATCGCGACAGGCATCTCTTTATCATCCTCCTCGCTGTAATTGCCATCACCCTGCATCTTATACCCTGAATAATCATCATCGCCCAAGTAATCTTCGATATTCAATTCATCACCAGAATCAAAGTCATCGGCCGTATCGTCACTTTCGGATTGGATTTCCTGTTCTTCACGCCCCTCTTCCAAGGCAGGATTAAGCTCTAATTCCTCCTCAACCCGAGTATCTAATTCTGCTGTAGGCACTTGCAGCAGTTTGATAAACTGGATTTGTTGAGGTGATAACTTCTGACCTAAAGTTTGACTTAAACTGAGTTTTTGCATTGTTGAAGATGCCCTTGTCTTTAATCAAATTTAATTAAAGAACGATGAAAAACGTGTGTTGGTAACACTTTTCAACAAAAACCGTGCAAATTTTTCAAAAGCCACTCATTTGAGCCAAAAACTAAAATTTCCTAGCCTTACCAGACGCGTAACCGAGCCTCCAGCTCACAGATGATATTGGCTTTCAAATTGTTGCTATTCAATGAGAAAAATTATTGCTTTGCGTTCTGTTACTAAGAAGTGGACAATGGAACTGAGAAGAACAAAAATTTCGACGCTTTTACAAACCGACACCTTCGATAGAGATGTATTGATCAAAGGATGGGTGAGAACAAAAAGAGGCAATAAGCATGTCAATTTCATCGCCCTAAACGATGGTTCTTCTATTAATTCCATGCAGGTAGTGGCCGACCCCAATGAAATTTCAGAGGACATTTTAAAACGAGTAACGACGGGTGCCTCTATTGGTGTGAAAGGAAAGCTTGTGACCTCACAAGGCGGAGGGCAGTCAATGGAAGTTCAAGCCCATGAGATCATTGTTTATGGAGAAGCTGATCCTGAAAAATACCCGCTTCAGCCCAAAAAACATTCCATGGAATTCTTGCGCGAAATTGCGCATTTAAGACCTCGAACGAACACCTTCGGCGCCGTATTCAGGCTAAGGCATGCCATGTCTTATGCTGTGCATCAATTCTTTCACGAAAAGGGATTCTACTATTGGCATAGTCCGATCATTACGGGCTCCGATGCTGAAGGCGCTGGAGAAATGTTTGCCGTCAGTGCACTTGATATGGACAAGCCTCCACGTACTGAGGACGGCCAAATAGACTATAAAGAAGACTTTTTTGGCAAAGCGACGAACCTTACCGTGTCCGGTCAATTAGAAGGTGAATTGGGCGCCCTTGCCTTAGGCGAAATCTACACCTTTGGCCCCACCTTTAGGGCTGAAAACTCAAACACCACAAGGCATCTCGCAGAATTTTGGATGATCGAACCAGAAATGGCCTTCTACGACTTGAAGGATAACATGGACCTTGCAGAAGAATTTTTAAAGTACTTAGTGAACTACGCCCTCAGCCACTGCGCAGACGACCTAGCTTTCTTTGAAAATCGCTTGCTCGATGAAGAAAAAAACAAACCAGCAGCAGAAAGAAGTGAAATGACGCTGACTGAAAAACTTCGCTTTGTGGCTGAAAATGACTTTCAACGGTTGACTTATGGCGAAGCGATTGACATTCTGCGCAATTCGAAGCCGAATAAAAAGAAGAAGTTTCAATTCCCTGTTGAAGGTTGGGGCACAGATCTCCAATCTGAACATGAAAGATACTTGGTCGAGAAGCATTTCAAAAAGCCAGTCATCCTAGTGGACTATCCCAAAGAAATTAAATCATTCTATATGAGAATGAATGAGGATCAAAAGACGGTTGCAGCCATGGATATCCTTTTCCCAGGAATCGGTGAGATCGTTGGTGGTTCACAACGCGAAGAGCGATTGGATAAACTTGTCAAGCGTATGGATGAGATGGGGATTCCAAAAGAGGAGATGGATTGGTTCTTAGATACCAGGAGATATGGAACAGTTCCTCATTCAGGTTTTGGCCTAGGCTTTGAGCGCTTAATGCTATTTGTTACTGGATTAGGGAATATTCGAGATGTAATTCCATTTCCTAGAACACCAGGAAACGCAGCATTCTAAACAAATAACCCCGTCAATCGGGGTTTATTATTTCTTGGAAAATCTAACGGTTTGTTGAAATTTCTCTCTGTCTTCCCTGACAAGCACGAGATAGTAGCCTCTTGGGAATCGACTAACATCAACTTTATATTTCTGCAAGGCAATTTTTTCAACTGTCACCTGCATTTTAGAGCCGATAATGGATCGAATCTCAATCACTGGTTTTTTTACTTCCGTTTTACTCAAGTCGATAGTGATTTGATCGGAAGTCGGATTTGGGTAAACGTGGACCTTGACCTTATCATCTGTCATGTTAGCGCGTTCGCTCGTCACCTGAGCAGATACGCTCAAGCTCATGAACAGCATGCCCAAAAGGCATAACATGCGGACTTGCGATATGTACAAATTGAGACGTTTCACTATCAATTGAATATCATTCTAAATAGATAGAATGAATAAAGATAACTTTTTTCAAATAAAACTAGCAAGCGATACGTTGCATATTGCTTGTGGTATTCTTTCTAGCAAATCCGATGCCATGATTGAATACTCCCCCAGGTCTTTTTTTGCGCTGTCCCCGGCTGCCCCATGCAAGTAAACAGCCTTGATTGTTGCCTCCTCTCGACTGAAACCTTGCGCTAAGAATCCCGCAATCAGTCCTGCCAGCACATCTCCACTTCCTCCTTTCGCCATGCCTGCATTTCCAGTAGAATTGAAATACACATCTCCTGCCGGTGTAACTACACTCGAATGAGCACCTTTGATCAAAATGATCAAGTCATAGGCGGCAGCCAAGGCCAATGAGCCTTCTAATCGCTCGATACCATTTTTAGTCGGCCCGAGCAATCGCTCTAATTCACCCAAATGAGGCGTTAAAATGGCTTTTCCTGCAACCAAACTAAGTAACTCTTGATGCGAGGCAAGAATATGCAGTGCGTCAGCATCTAATACCATTGGCAAGTTTGCCTCTGCTAAAAAAGTATGTAACCAGGCAGTGGTCTGCCGATCTTTTCCAATACCAGGGCCAATACAAATGGCATTGGTTTTTGGCAATAGTTGTCCATTGGTAATGATATCCTGATGATCATCTAACACCACCATGGCCTCAGGAACCGAGATTTGGACAATGGACTCACCTCTTGCAGGAATATGTGTTGTCGCCAAACCCGCCCCTGAAAGAAGTGCTGCCTTGGTACAGAGCACAGCTGCCCCCATTTTGCCTTTACTTCCAGCAAATAATTGAACATGCCCAAAACGCCCTTTATGTGCGAACTTCTTCCGTGCTGCGAGTTGTACATCCGAAGCTTCAATTACATAGTAATGACAAGCCAGCCTCTCAATAAACCCAAGATCTAGACCGATATCCAATACCTGAACTTCACCACAATAGCCGCCGGTTTCAGGAATCAAAAAGGTCAATTTTGGACTTTGGAAGGTAAGCGTATGAGTTGCTCGAATGATAGCAGCACCTTCTTGTACCCGGTCAGGTATTAGTCCAGATGGTAGATCAACAGCCACAACAGTTTTATTCGCTGCGTTGACTGATTCGATTACGATCTTATATTGCCCCTCTATGGGGCGGCTTAAACCACTGCCAAATAGTGCGTCAATAATCACATCGAAAGATTCAAAAGACTCGTATTCATTCAGCGACTTCATAGGGAAACCAAGCCTTGCTCGATTGACCTGAACATCCTTTGAAAAATTCATATCGGGCAAACTAGCGACTTGAATAGCATATCCTTGCATATGCAACAGCCGTCCAATGGCCAGACCATCTCCTCCATTGTTACCCGGCCCTACCAGTACAAGCACAGCGCATTTGTTAGGGAATAGTTCCATAAAAGACTGAACAAAACACTGAGATGCGCGCTCCATTAGGTCGATCGACTTGATAGGCTCATGATCGATGGTGAACTCATCAGTCGCCTTAAGCTGAGCAGCAGTTAGTACTTTTTTCATTTGAAATCTATATAAGGTATTAGCTTTTCCACTTGAAGGGAATCGAATGATCTCAATTTAACCAAATCTGCAGCTCCTTGGTATTTTCCCACTTTACTTTTCTGGTTGAAAATATCCTTCGTCTGTTCATAGCTAATGTAAGGGTGTGCATTGACCTCTTTGAAGCTTGCCAAGTTAATGGCTAGTTTTCTGATACTTGAATCTGCCACCGTTACAAACGGCACAATTTGCTGATATAGACTATCCGTAATGCCATAAACTTCTGTCAATTGATCGACAGTAATATACCCACCTAATAGCTCTCTGTACTTGACTATGCGGTTCGAGTATGTTGTTCCGATGCCATAGAGCAGCTTTAGCTCACTCGTATCCGCTGCGTTAATGTCAATCATCAGTGGTTTTCGAATGGGATCAGCTGTCTTTATACTTTCCTTGACGACCTTGCGGGAAGGTGTAGTAGCATAGTTCTCTTTCGATGTGCGAAAAACAGGCTTGTCCTCAAGAGGGCTAGCAATCGCTACATAAGGTCTTAATTGAATAAATAAACTATCCGGAAAATCATATATCTTTTGTAAGTCCTCTGCAGCCTTGAAACGGCCACCTGCATTTCTGTAATTCACCATTCGATTGACTAAAAATGAAGGAATGCCCAAAAGCTCTAAACTATCTTTTGATAGCACATTTGGATCGAAAACAAATGGATCGAAAGAGATTTCAACGCTTCCCTTTGCCTCCGGCAGCAGACTCACTAAGCTATCCAAGAGCGCTTGATCACTGGCCTCGTCATAATCAGGACGGTAGAAGTAGGCATAGAATGAGGGCAATAACATGATAAAAATGATCAAAGGAATAAGGAGTAACACCCCATTCATTTCCCTCTTCGAAAATCCTAAAATCCCTCTTAGATTCTTGAGCATTAGTAACTTGTGTGTGTTCTGTTTGGTCAAAACGACCTTGTCTAAAATAATGTATTAGGATTCAAATACAGAAAGAAATAACATTTTTCTGCTTACTATTAAGAACCATTCTAAATAGTTGTAGCGTGATTTAAATCACTTTTTTACCGAAACACTTCGGGTTATTTTTGCTTCTCATAAGAAGTAGGAATAATCTGTGCACGGGAATTTTAAATACATAGGACTTTCATTCAAGAGCGCTCCTGTAGCCATCAGAGAGATCATCGCCCTCGACGACGAACTTGTCAAAGGACTGATCCGCTCATTGAATGACCTCCTGCCGGTATCGGATGTTTTGGTGCTATCTACTTGTAACAGAACCGAACTCTATTATTCTGCTGATCAGGACCTAAGTGTTGAGATCATCAAACTACTAGGCATTCAAAAAGGCTTGCATAATATCGTTGACTACAAACACTATTTCAATGTGATCAATGATACTGCTGAAGCCTCTCTGCAATTATTTAGAGTTGCACTCGGCTTGGAAGCCCAAGTCATTGGTGATTTACAAATCATTAATCAAGTGAAGCGTGCTTATCAGATCACGGCAGATGAAAACATGGCCAGCCCATTTCTGCACAGGCTATTGCACAACATCTTCTTTGCGAACAAAAGAGTTTTTCAAGAAACGAATTTCCGCAATGGAGCGGCAAGTGTTTCTTATGCTTCCGCAGAATTGGTCAGATCAATCAATCAAAATATTCAACACCCAAAAATCTTAGTGCTTGGACTAGGCGAAATCGGTGAAGATGTAGCCAGGCATTTGGCTGATGGAGACACCGACGTGATGCTGACGAATCGATCGTTCGATAAGGCCATTGAACTGGCCACAGAATTATCATTGAATGCACAACCGCTTGAACAATGCATCCAGCACTTGAATGCGTACGATGTCATCATTTCCAGTGTCCCGGTAAAAAACCTCATCGATAAGTCTCATATCGCGCAGAAAGATAAGCACAGCCTACAATTCTTCATTGATCTGTCAATACCCCGATCAATTGATCCACAAATCGAAGAAATCAATGGGGTGGCACTCTATAACATTGATGAGATCCAGAGTAACGCATCAGCGACGCTTGATAAAAGATTAGCGTCAATACCTAAAGTTGAGACCATCATCGACGAGTCTCTGAATGATTTCAAAGATTGGTCCTTGGAAATGGAAGTGTCACCAACGATTCAAAAACTAAAGAGTGCACTAGAGGAAATTCGCCAAGAAGAACTAAAAAAACACTTAAAGCATGCTTCTCCTGAGCTAGAAGAGTTTGCTGAAAAGCTTTCTAAGTCCTTAACGCAAAAGATCATCAAACTTCCTGTATTGCAGCTCAAAGCGGCCTGTAAAAGAGGTGAAGCGGAAACGCTGATCGATATCTTAAATGACCTTTTCGATCTAGAAAAGCAACCGACTAAAAAATAAGTCGTTCACTAGCCCTTCTTTTGTATAATTAACGTTTCTTTTTTTCGTAAGCTTAACGAGAATTCGACACTACATCATGTTGATCAAACGGTTCATAATTTCTTCGATCCTATGCCTTGCCGGGCTTTCACTGCATGCCTTTCAACTCGAATTGCAGAATGGAGACGGGCGCTACGGCCTTGTCGATAAATCGAGCAACGAACTCATCCTCAACAAAGACTTTGAAAAGATCGGCTGGGAAAATGATCAGATCAGCATTAATGGCATCATAAGAGCCCGAAAGAATCAGAAATGGGCGCTATACGATGAGAAGGGGACACTCCTGACTGCACATGAATTCACCACACTCGTACCACATAATGCCACCAGCTTTATTGCGGGTAAAAGAGCATCAAATAGCATTTTGCAACAGTTTGGTCTTATTGACATCAAGGGTAAAACAATCATCCCCTTCGAGTTTCTCAGGTTAGCCAGCGCAGGAAACTCCTTAATCGCTACCTACAGAGAAAATGATCAGCTGACACAAGCCTTATATGATGCCAAAGGCAAGTCAATTATTAGGGGAAAACATCCACGCATCAACCCGCTCAATGATGGTTTCTTTGCCGTGCAAAATAAAGAAGGTCTTTATGCCTTACACAAAGGCGATGGTCAAGCACTTAGCCCATATGAATTTCAAGAGATCAACCCCTTACGTTCTTCTTTCTTTTTGATCACCTATTTCAACAGACTCGGGGTCATTGATGCACAAGGGAAAGTGGTTGTTCCACCGATCCATCGCAGGATATTTCAGGCCTCCAATGAAATCCGTACAGAGGGCTATCCACAATGGACACTATTTACCGAAGAAAACCAGCGCAATTATTTTTTCGATAAGATCATGCCTATTGGTGACTCACTATTCGTTGTTCAAACGGACGAACATGTCGGTGTGATCGACGCCGCTGAATCCTATCGCCTTTATTTGGAAGATCATGTGCTTTTCGACACCTCTGAGAAGCTGGCCCTCATCAAGAACATCAACACAGACCTCTTTGGATTACTCAATGATGAAGGAGCGCAAGTGCTCGCATCGAATTATGACAGTCTCCTCATCTTTGACCATTTCGCCCTTGCCAAGATCCCCCGCTCCTCAGGCGAAAATTGGTTTGCGTACACAAGCCAAGGCGATCAGATCAACACGATCGGATACGCTGAGGTAATCGATATCACTAGCTTTGGGCAAGTCATCGTTTCACGAAATGGCAAACTTGGTCTGCTTTCGGCTATGGGCTCAGCGCAAACCGCTTTCGAATTTGAGTCTGTGGCGGCCGTTACAGAAGATCGCTTTATTGTGACAAATGAACGCGGTGTTGGATTGATCAATGCCTCAGGTGATTGGCTGATCACACCTTACAATGACTCCCTTTTCTTTAGCAATGATCATTATCGCTTTAGTCAAGGAAGTGCCAATGGAATTACCGACCTCAATGGTGAACAAGTCGTTAAGGGTTATGAAAAGAGTTACTTTATACCCGGTGGATATTTTAGAGAATCAGCTACGGGTTATGAACTGTTCGACCTGAATGATCGGCTCGTCTTTGAAAATGAATATGACACCATTTATGCCTTGAACGACAAGGTATCCTACCTCAAAAGAGGCCAAAAGCGATTCTTCTACCGACACGAAGACCAATTTGTAGCCAATCTCAGTTCTGGCATGCAAGAAATCGGTCAATTTCAGGAGAACTACATTGCGTTTAAAGAAGATGACCAATGGGGGTTCTTAGATGAAACAGGACAATTACGCATTGCGAACCGATACGACAGCGTCGCAGCCTTTTCTGAAGGAATAGCCCCTGTTAAACTGATTGGAAAGTGGGGAGCAATCAACAGAAAAGAAGAAATTGTTGTGCAACCCGCATACGACAGCATCGGCAGCTTTTACAATGCATTGTCCATTGTCAAAGCGAATGGCCAATATGGCGTATTGGACAGAACAGGCAGAGATGTCTTAACCCTCAAATATGACCTGATCAAGCGTGCACAAGATTGGATGCAACTCGAAATTGCTGGGTTGAAAGGGATATCAGATATACGGGGCAGAATCATCAAAACACCTCAATACGACGCAATTCAGCAGCTTGACTCTGATCATTTCTTGGTGCGCAAAGGATCAAAATTTGGGGTAGTCAATCGCAATGGGAAAGACGTGGTTCCATTGAGCTACGAGGAAATCAAAGCAAGCCCACTTGGATTTTTGGCATTAAAAAAGGGTAAGCTCAACACTTACCCTCTCCAATAACTTCTTCAGTTCTTACTTTTGCTTACCTTCATCTCGTCGTTTACCAGAAGTACCACTTTCTGGCTTTGCAATGGACTCTCGCATATCCGTATCTGCTTGGATATTCTCTAGTTTATAATAGTCCATCACGCCTAGGTTACCCGAACGGAAGGCTTCTGCAACGGCCAATGGAATTTCAGCTTCTGCCTGAATTACCTTGGCTCTCGCCTCTTGCGACTTCGCCTTCATCTCTTGCTCTTCGGCTACCGCCATGGCTCTTCTTTCCTCTGCTTTTGCTTCAGCTACCTTGAGGTCAGCTTGTGCTTGATCGGTTTGTAATTGTGCACCAATGTTGGCACCCACATCTACATCGGCAATATCGATGGAAAGTATTTCGAATGCTGTTCCCGCATCAAGTCCTCTCTGCAAGACCAACTTCGAGATCTTATCAGGATTTTCTAACACTTCTTTATGCGTACCCGCTGAACCGATTGAAGTTACGATACCTTCCCCTACTCTCGCTAGAATAGTATCTTCGCCTGCTCCACCAACCAATTGCTGAATATTTGCTCTAACCGTAACCCTCGCAACGGCGATCAACTGAATACCATCGGCTGCCACTGCGGCAACTTTAGGTGTTGTGATCACCTTAGGATTCACGGAAATCTGTACCGCCTCAAACACATCTCTTCCAGCTAGGTCAATGGCTGTTGCCTGTTGGAACCCTAAATTAATGTTTGCCTTATCAGCAGAAATGAGGGCTTTAATCACAGTAGGTACATTACCTCCTGCCAAATAATGCGTTTCCAAATCGGTTGTGGTCAACTCTAAGCCTGCTTTTGTGGCAGTGATCATGGCGTCAACGACAATTCGTGGTGGCACCTTTCTGATCCGCATGAACACCAACTCAAGTAACCCGACCTTCACGGCAGAAAACCGGGCAGTGATCCACAGGTTAACGGGAACGAAATACAGAAAAACGAATAGGAGGATAATCCCTCCAACTACGGCTATAATTAAGCCTATATCTTGCATAATCTATGGATTTATTGATTCAACGATAATTTTATTTCCTGAAATCTTAATGATCTTCACCTGCTCACCTGAGTCGATCAAATGACCATGAGAAGTCACTTCATATACCTTATTATTAAACTCTGCTTTCCCGATGGGCTTGAGGTCAGATACTGCTTCTCCTCGCATTTCGATTTGAAGATCATCGGTATAACTTTGATTCACTTTCGACTTATTGGTCGTTTTTAAAGAGAACTTATCCCAGGAGTCTTTCCTAAAACTCCAAACCAAGGCAATGACAGAGGTGACAAAAGAACCGACTAAAACGAGTGCGCCCGCTCTTGTTCCGTATGCTTCGAAGGTGATGTATACGCCAATACCAGTAAGCACCAAACCAATCAATCCTAAAATTGTAGTTCCAGGCACAAAAACAAGCTCTAGATAAATCAAAATAAGCCCGACAACAACGAGGAGTATGATGGACACCCAATCACCCATAGTGAATAATTTCAGTCCATAATATACATACAAAAAGGCTATTTATTAATAGGCCTTTGCAAAAAGCACCCTTCTTTTTGAAGGCTTACCCGAGTAAATGCATTCCCCTTCTTCGTCGTCTTGATCTAAAGGAATACAGCGTATGGTCGCTTTGGTTTCTTCCTTGATCTTCTCCTCCGTTTCAGGTGTTCCATCCCAGTGGGCAGAAACAAAACCACCCTTAGTCTCTAACACCTCTTTCAATTCCTCATAGGTATTTACAGGAGTCGTATGGGCTGCACGATAGTCAAAAGCCTTTTGGTAAATGGCCGTTTGAATTTCTTCCATCAGCGATTGGACTTTTTCGACGAGGTCGTTTGCCAAGTCGAAGGACTCCTTTTCTCCTGTATCTCTTCTCGCCAACTCGATGGTATTGTTCTCCATATCCCGTGGGCCCATAGCGAGTCTTAACGGAACACCTTTCAATTCCCATTCGGCAAATTTGAACCCTGGCTTGTGGGTGTCGCGATCGTCAAGTTTTACTGATACACCTGCTTTTCTTAACGAATCGATGTAGGGACCTAACTTTTCTCGGATTGCATTCAATTGGTCTTCTCCTTTATAGATTGGCACAATCACCACTTGGATCGGAGCCAATTTCGGAGGTAGAACAAGTCCTTGATCATCGGAATGTGCCATGATCAAAGCCCCAACAAGGCGAGTCGAAACACCCCATGATGTCCCCCAGACATACTCTTGCTTTCCTTCCTTCGAAGTAAATTTCACATCAAAGGCCTTTGCAAAATTCTGCCCGAGAAAGTGTGAAGTACCCGCTTGTAGCGCCTTTCCATCCTGCATCAAGGCCTCTATGCAATAGGTCTCCACTGCACCTGCAAAGCGTTCAGATTCAGATTTGATTCCTTTCACTACGGGCATTGCCATAAACTCTTCTGCGAATTGTGCATAGACATTCATCATTTGAACTGACTCTTCGATGGCCTCTTGTTTTGTGGCATGTGCGGTGTGCCCTTCTTGCCATAAAAACTCAGCCGTTCTCAAGAACAGACGGGTTCTCATTTCCCAGCGCACCACATTCGCCCATTGATTCACCAATAAAGGCAAGTCGCGGTACGATTGCACCCAGTTTTTGTAAGTACTCCAAATGACCGTTTCAGAGGTTGGTCTCACAATCAGCTCCTCTTCTAATTTCGCTTCTGGATCAACCACTACGCCGCCGTTTTCATCGTTCTTCAATCGATAATGGGTGACTACAGCACACTCTTTCGCAAAGCCCTCTACATGATCGGCTTCTTTACTCAAATAAGACTTTGGAATGAACAAGGGAAAGTATGCATTGCTATGACCTGTTTCTTTAAACATGCGGTCGATCTCGGCTTGCATTTTCTCCCAAATAGAGAATCCATAGGGTTTGATGACCATGCATCCACGAACTGCTGAATTTTCTGCTAAATCCGCTTTTTTCACCAGTTCATTGTACCACAACGAATAATCTTCACTTCTTTTTGGTAATCCTTTGCTCATTACTTTTTTTGGTATGATACTTGCTCAATTACTGTTGGAAATCCTCCGACAAATATATGCTTTTCGGGGTTTTTCTTAAGTGAAAATGAGAAATACACATTAACTTTAAACAGCCAATAAGGTAAGCTTATGAAAATCAAATTCTACTTGAAATCCTTTGTGGCACCACTCAGCATGCTAATGGTCTTTGCATGCTCACCAGATCAATACCATCAAAAAGGTGAATATGATGATATCTATTTCACCAGAAACGACAGGAAACAACAACCAGAAGTCGTTCCGTCAGTAACGGAAGACCCGGCTGTGGTTACACAAAATCGTTCACAAGCGTCCATTCCTGTGGAGCTTCAAGAACGATATACCAACCAAGCATCTGTTGTTTATTATGAAGAACAAGGACCGAGGGTCAAAGCAGCAAATGAGCTGAATTACGACGACTTCGTGTACGATTATGAAAATGAGCAACTCGCTTATTACGAACTTCCTTTAGATTGGGACACTGATTGGTCTAGAACCTCATTCAACGAGTTAATGGCCAATGACTACCAATTCAAATTAGCCTGGTACGATCAGTATTATCAGGGCAATAGTTACCGAATGGACGACTATTTAGGACAGCAAAATAACATGAGTCGTGCAAGGAATTCATTCTATGGAAACAATGTCGGTGGAGGCACTGCACTACCTGTGTACGGCAACCTCATGGCAGGAAATATCATGTACGGTGCGATGATGCCGATGACCCCAATGAACATGGCATTTTATGACCCATTCTGGAATAACCGTTTTTCAGTGAATATCGGTCTTGGTTGGAGCAACTTTGGCTGGGGTGGCGGATGGATGAACCCTTGGTATGATCCATTCTTTATCGGTTTTAATCGTTGGAATAGACCTTGGGGACCTGGATGGGGAGGAGCCTGGGGTGGTAATTTTGGTGGGGGAAACACCATCATCGTCAATAATAATGGAGACGGAAACAATAGACCTGGTATCACAAGAGCTGGTCGATTGCAATCAACAGCCGTGAGTACCGTTGCTAGAGATTCTCAAAACGGGGCACGCATCAGAACTAGGTCTCAGCGTGCTACTTTAGGAGATGCAGGAACGAGAAGTGCTCTTGTTTCGAGATCAGGAAGAGCTGATCTCTCTGGCCAAACTGTTACTTCAAGTAGAAGCATGAGCAGAACCAACCAAACAAGGTCAGACCTTACTGTCGGGCGAATAAATCGCGTCAGCACTGATCAGAGCAGAGTACGCTCTAGCGCTAGTGGTTCTCGAATTACAAGAAGCAGAGTAAATGCAAGTCGTATTTCTTCTGGAAGAAGTTCGGCAGGCATAACACAAGCAAGCGGACGTTCTTCGAGCATTACACGAGCAGATGTGAGTCGCATAAGCAGCGGTCGCTCATCGAGTCGTTCCAGTGCATTGACTTTCGATAGAACCTCATCCAGTAGTATTTCGAGGGCTGTTCAAAGTAGAAATAGCAACAGTGGGTATTCGAGAAGTTCGAGTTCACATAGTGTATCAGGCTACCCTAGCCGTTCGTACAATTCGAACTCAAGCAGAAGCAGCAGCTCGCGTTCTAGTGGTGTAAGTAGATCTAGTGGTTCTTCTAGTAGGTCTAGCGGTGTGAGTCGTTCTAGTGGCTCATCAGGGAGATCGAGCAGTGGCAGTAGCAGTAGCAGCCGATCAGGAGGTAGTTCAAGAAGCGGTAGAAACTAAAATATCTGAATCATGAAGAAGTTATTTCAGCTTATCCTCGTAAGCCTAGTAGCCCTTTGTCTAAACAATTCGCTACAAGCACAAATTTCACCCAATGCATTTGGGTATTACCAAGATGCTTTGCGGTTTACGCAATGGGGCCAATATGGTACCGGACGTGTTTTCGGCTTAGCAGGAGCAGGATCAACTCTTGGTGGTGACATGAGCTCCACCTTTCTAAACCCCGCTGGTCTCGGGCTTTACAACCGAAATCAATTCGTACTAACGCCTGGCATCTCCATGAATAGTTACGCAACCAATTTCAATGGAGAATCCATCAATGCGACACAAGATCTTTGGAATTTCACTAATGCAGGTGCAGTGATCAACTTTAACAAGAGCGACCTCATCCCTGGTGGCTGGAGAGGTGGAACACTCGGTATTACCTATAACCGCTTGAATAGCTTCGATGAAACAATCTCATACAGCGCATTCAACCCAAATAGTAGTATCATCGATGCCATGATCGATAACGCAACCGGTCTTCCTCCGAATCAGCTAGGTGGAATTGAACAAGTAGGCTATGACCATTATTTGATCAATCCCGATCCTTTGAATAATTTAACTTATCTCTCTTTTGTCGAAGGCTTCCCCCAACAGACAGAACGCATTCAACGCAAAGGGTTTATCGATCAGGTGAATGTGGCCGTTGGCGGAAACTACGACGACAAGATCTATGCTGGTGCAGGAATCGGCTTTGTGTCAGGAAGATATTCCTTCAACAGAATTTACAATGAAGAATTCCAAAACTCAGCTCTTTCGACTTTTAACATTGACGAATATTTATCGGTAAGAGGCAATGGCTTCAATGCAAATCTCGGATTGATTCTGAGACCAACACAATTCTTCAGAATTGGTGCATCCGTGACAACGCCTACTTGGTACACGTTTAGTGAAGAAGGAGACTCTTTCTACACATCGGAATATAACAACTACGATGTGGCCGATTTTGTAGACGTAAATGGTGATCGTTTGATCTTAGAGGACACTGTCCTGAATACACTAGCCACTAACACCGATCTCTTTATCTCAGACTATGAACTGACTACCCCTATGAGATACAATGTGGGTGCTTCTGTTCTTATCGGCAAGATCGGGTTCATTACGGCAGATGTAGAATTTTTAGATTACTCTGCCGCTTCGGTCTCTTCAGTCGATTTCAATGAGTCTGCTGATAATGAAACCATTGGTAATATTTATCAATCAACTATGAATGCCCGACTTGGTGCTGAGATGCGACTCAGCGTTTTAAGACTAAGAGCAGGCATTGCCCTGATCGGTGACCCTTATGACGATAGTTTCGATGGAATTGATCGGAGCCAACGCATTTACAGCGCAGGAATTGGAGTTTATTCTAGAGGCTTTTTCGCTGACTTAGGCGTGAGTAGCATGACCTCCAACCGTTTCTTCCAATCGTATAGTTTCTTTGACGGAACTGGTCCTGCAGCAACAACAGAGGTGACGCAAATGCAAGGGAAACTGACAATAGGTTTTAACTTTTAAAGAAACCAGCTGTTTTCAAATGAGAGATGATCAGTTCAATGGTGATCTGATTATCTCTTATTTTTATTTTCGCCTCCTCATAGAAAGATGCTCTTCGCTCTTTCATTTCTCTTATTTCTTCAATAAGGTCTTGGTGATCATAGCTTTTAAAGACCGGTCGATGTTCGATGCCCTCATCCATTACTCGTAAAGCAAGGTCTCCAGGACTAACATCCAAGTAAATCGTGATGCCATGTTTGTTCATGGTATCCATATTAAAATGAAAGCATGGAGCACCTCCTCCTGTTGCCATCACAAAACTGTCTTGCTCACCAACAAGTTCGTGTAGCGTCTCTCGTTCAAGAATCCGAAAATTCCCCTCTCCTTGGGACTTAAAAATCTCAGGTATAGACGTTCCAGCTTTTTCTTCAATGGCTGCATCCAGGTCGATAAAATGTAAATTCATGGCTTCGGCAAGCTGTTTACCGAGTGAAGTTTTCCCACTCCCCGCCAAGCCTACCAAAAAAATACCTTCTTTCACATTCATTATTGTAGTGTCCTTATAACCTCTGCTGCCGATGGAATGTCGTTAAAATGCCACTTTGCCATCACCACGCCATCTTGCAGCAAGACCAAACCGGGATTAGACCGTATCATGGTCTTCAATAGCGTTTTATCAGAATAGAAATAAGGAATGGCCAATTGAACATCATGCCGCAAGGCCTCAAAATCTGGGCCGGCTGATGCCGTAATGGCGACAGATTCAACGTCCCTTCCTAGGGCACTCACCAAACTGGTCAGTGGCAGGTAAGCGTCCATATTTGTTTTTTCTACATCGTGTACAATGATCAATAGCTTGTTCCCTCTTAACGATTCAAAGGTAAAATCACTTTCATCTCCCCAAAGTGCATAATTGGTGATGGCCGGCACAGCCGTTGGATCATCTGGCGGGGGTAAAATCGCAGTATTCAGGTCGGTTCCAATTTTATATGCCCGGAAATCAATTACTGGTAAATGCCTAATGGCATTGAAAGAGATCAACAATGAAAGGACTAAGGACACCCCCACCGCGATGGTTGATACTTTACCTACGGACTCAGTAACCGAATTCCTTTTCATGAAAAGAATCACAATGAAAAAGAGCAGCACCACATCTTTCCCAAAAGACTGCCAAGGCGTTAGTTTGATTGCATCTCCAAAGCAACCACAATCTGTCACTTTATTGAAATAGGCAGAATAAAAGGTGAGAAAAGTAAAGAAAACGATCATCCCCAAAAGAATTGGGGCTGTTAGCTTTTCCTTGAACTTAAGCAAGAGTGCAATCCCAAGCACAACCTCTAAGGTCGAAAGCGTGATCGACAAGAACAACGAGGCAGGTTTGAGACTATTGAAAAAGGGAGCAATGTCTATTGCAAAAACAGTAAAGTACTCTTCCAATTTGATCTGAGTTCCGACCGGATCATTGATCTTTATTAGACCAGAGAAGATAAAAAGCCCTCCAACCAAATAACGCGCAACTGTATGTAATACCTTCATTGTTTCGCAAAACCCATTAAGATCAAACAAAAAACAGCATAATTGATCATGTCCATATAGTTCGCGTCGATCCCTTCAGAAACGAGGGTCTCCCCTTCATTATCTTCTATTTGTTTGACACGTAATAGCTTCATTAGAATGATGTCTGTCATCGAACTGACACGCATGTCACGCCATGCCTCACCATAGTCATGGTTTTTGTTTTCGAGCAGCTGGCGAGTGGCTTCGGCAAAGTGGTCATAGCGCTGTTCTAAATAGTCAACTTCTAATTCCATCGGAGCATCCTTATCTAATTCCAGTTGAATTAAAGCGATCAGGCAATAATTGATGATACCCACGAATTCTCCAGTGATGTCGTCATCGACTCGCTGACCTCCTTTTTCCTGAATGGATCGGATTCGTTGCGCTTTGATAAAGATCTGATCAGTCATAGAAGATAATCGGAGAATTCTCCAGGCAGAACCATAATCAATGGTCTTCCGCATGAACAATTCTTTACAGACCTTAATAACTTCTTTATATTCGCCTACCGTTTGTTCTTCCAAGGTGTGAGGAGTTTAGTAATGATCAATTCTTGAACGCGAAAGATAGTTTTTTTCAGGTGAAAAGCACATTGAATATACATGGAAATCTATGGCATTTAGATGAGCCCAAGGTCATGGGGATTTTAAATGTAACGCCAGATTCTTTTTATGCGGGGAGTCGTGTTCAAGAAGAGGAACAGCTTTTGCTGCTGGCACAGCAAATGGTCAAAGATGGTGCAGATATCTTAGACATTGGGGGCTACTCTACACGACCGGGTGCCGAAGACATCAGCCCTGCCCAAGAAATAGAACGAGTAGTGTCGGCCATCAAGTTCATCAAACAAGCCCTGCCCAACACCCTGATCTCTATTGATACCTTTCGGTCATCTGTAGCCACCAAAGCCATCGAAGCAGGTGCTTCGCTCATCAACGATGTATCCGGCGGTAACTTGGATCCACTCATGTTCGAAACCGTTGCCGCCTTGAAGGTGCCCTACATTCTTATGCACATGAGAGGCACGCCCCAAACCATGAAATCACTTGCGCAGTATGCAAATGTGGTGACAGAAGTATACCAAGAGCTTAGAGCGAAACTAAGCCAACTGCATCAATTAGGCGTAACGGACGTAATTATTGATCCAGGTTTCGGATTTGCCAAGACGATCGAACATAACTTTAGTTTACTCAAAAATTTAAGCTATTTTCAAGCACTTGGTCAGCCGGTGCTGGCCGGACTTTCGCGTAAATCCATGATCTACAAAACGCTCGACATAACGCCAGAAAATGCACTGAACGGTACAACCGCCTTGCACATGATCGCGCTACAGCAAGGGGCAAGCCTATTAAGGGTGCATGATGTGAAAGCCGCCAAAGAATGTGTTCTACTTCATCAACGGTTGAACGCATGATCTTTCTCTTTAAAATAGGTTTTTTAGATATTCGATGGACAGACATTGTAGACATCTTATTGGTCAGTATCCTCCTCTATCAAGTCTATAAACTGTTGAAAGGAAGTGTGGCGGTGAGGGTTTTGATCGGCTTTCTCCTCCTCTATCTCATCTACCTGATCGTACGTGCAGCAGAAATGGACCTATTGGCTGGTATACTCGGTCAATTTATGGGAGTCGGAGTGCTTGCCGCCATCATTATTTTCTCTCAGGAAATTAGAAAGTTCTTGCTCCTTCTTGGGAAGTCTACCTTTCGACAAAATGGTTTGTTAAAATCAGTCATGATCTGGAAGAGAAAACAGGGAAAAGAGCAATTAAATATTAGTCCGATCATCGAAGCGACAAAAACCCTATCGGCCTCCAACACAGGAGCCTTGATGGTTATTTCCCGTAACTCCGAATTGAAGTTTTATGCCGATACTGGCGATATCATGGATGCGCAACTTTCCAAGCGGTTGATCCTTTCCATTTTCAATAAATATTCTCCCCTCCACGATGGGGCCGTGATCATTTTTAAAGAACGGATCAAAGCTGCTCGTTGTGTATTGCCTGTCAGTGAACAAGACCTACCTGCACAATTCGGTATGCGACACCGCGCAGCCTTGGGCATGTCAGAAGCGACAGACACCTTAATTTTGATCATTTCTGAAGAAAGTGGCCAGATCAGTATTGCCAGAAACGGCAGTCTTGATAACAACCTGTTGATTCCAGACGTGCGAAAGCGGATCAACGAATACCTACATGAAGTAGAAAGCACGGTTGCTGAAGATACCCTCGAACAGAACGTTGAGGTAGCTACTCAGAAGCAATAGTGGTAAATTATGCCTGCCTCGCCCTGTGGAAAACAGGATATACTGGGATACAATTGATTGAAACCAGTAAGCCCTAACGAGACGCTAGGACTAATACGGGAATAACACCATAAATAATTTAATCTAGGGGGCAGTCTCTCAAACCACTCCTAATTCTTTACCGACCTCAATGAAGGCTTGTATGGTTTTATCCAAGTGATGCTTTTCGTGCCCAGCAGACACCTGAACGCGAATTCTTGCTTGTCCTTTTGGTACAACCGGATAGAAGAAACCGATCACATAGATACCTCTTTCCAAGAGTGCATCAGCCATTTTTTGAGCCAAGGGTGCATCGTACAGCATGACGGGTACAATGGCATGTTCACCTGGCTTAATGTCGAAACCGGCTGCAGTCATTTGCGCTCTAAAGTACTTGGTGTTCTCTTCCAGCTTATCTCGCAACTCCGTTGTTTCGGACAGCATATCAAAAACAGCAATGGACGCACCTACAATTGATGGCGCTAAGGTATTGGAGAACAGATAAGGTCTTGACTTCTGACGCAGCATTTCGATGATCTCCTTCTTACCTGAAGTGAATCCTCCACTCGCTCCTCCAAGTGCCTTTCCGAGCGTTCCGGTAATGATATCGACCTGATCCATGCATCCACAATGTTCATGCACTCCTCTACCTGTCTTGCCCATAAAACCTGTTGAGTGACATTCATCGGTCATGACCAAGGCCTCGTACTTATCCGCTAAGTCACAGATTTTGTCCAATTGCGCAATGGTCCCATCCATTGAGAAGACGCCATCCGTTACAATGATCTTGTTCTTTGCACCCTTTGAAGTAGCTTCCTGTAATTGCTTTTCAAGGTCTCCCATGTCATTATGTGCATAGCGAAAACGCATCGCCTTGCAAAGCCGAACGCCATCAATGATGGAGGCATGATTTAAAGCATCAGAGATGATAGCATCTTCAGGGCCCAATATTGGCTCAAACACCCCGCCATTCGCATCGAAGGCCGCGGCATACAGAATGGTGTCTTCGGTACCTAAAAACTCGGAGATCTTGCGCTCCAATTCTTTATGGATATCCTGTGTCCCACAGATAAAACGAACTGAGCTCATTCCGAAACCATGGGAGTCAATAGCATCTTTTGCTGCCTGAACCACTTTTGGATGAGAACTCAAACCCAAATAATTATTCGCGCAAAAATTGATCACCTCTTTACCGCCTGTAATGGTGATGTCAGCAGCTTGTGGACTTTTGATCACGCGCTCCTTTTTAAATAGGCCTGCAGCCTTGATCTCTTCTAATTCAGCTTCTAATTTCGGTTTAAGCGTAGTGTACATTTTACTTGGATTTAGGTTTTGCAATTTTCGGACGCATCGCAGGCTTCTTTTTCACAGACACTTCTTCAGTTAAGTCCAATGAATTTTGTCGTCTGACCTTATTGATCAAAAAAAGTTTTTGTTGGGTAAAACTGTTTGGATGCATTTGGTCAAATTCCACTTTCCATTCGTTAAACTGCTGCGAATCGGTCTGATAGAACTTTTTCGGGTCTATCTTCTTGCTTTTCAAATAGGCTGTGAAAGTCAACTCTTCCATGAGCAACAAAGATATAAAGAATGTTTGCTCAAATACCTTTCATCGTGCAAACGTTTTACATCTGCCCGTGTTTGTCTAATATTGCAGCCAACTTAAGAAAGGAATGGAAAGAGTTTTAGTCATTGGAGCCAGTGGGCAACTCGGTTCTGAACTTACCAATGGGCTTGGTGAGCTTCATGGAAAAGAAAACGTCATTGCCTCTGACATTGCTGGGCCAAGTCCGGGCATCTCAGATTTTCAATTTGAGCACTTAGATGTGATGAATGCAGAAGCCATTGACAGTTACATCAAAAAATACCAAATCACACAGATCTATCACTTGGCGGCTATTCTTTCTGCAAAAGGAGAAGAAAACCCACAATGGGCATGGAACCTAAACATGACCAGCTTGCTCAACATATTAGAAGCAGCGCGAAAACATCAACTCAATAAAGTCTATTGGCCAAGCTCCATCGCAGTATTTGGTCCGAATACTCCACGTATCGATACGCCACAGTATTGTGTCAAAGATCCAAACACGGTATATGGCATTAGTAAGCTGGCGGGTGAACGTTGGTGTGAATACTATTACAACAAATACGGAGTTGATGTACGTAGCTTAAGGTATCCTGGACTCATCGGTTACAAGTCTTTACCAGGAGGGGGAACAACGGACTACGCTGTTGATATTTACCATAAAGCGCTAGCCGGTGATCCATTCACCTGCTTTCTATCTGAAAACACTTCGCTGCCGATGATGTATATGGCCGATGCCATTAAAGCCACCATCGATTTAATGGAAGCGCCTAAAGAAAAAGTAAAAGTGCGGTCAAGCTACAATGTGGCTGCATTTTCATTTACCCCATTAGAGCTAACCGCGTCTATCAAGCGACATCACCCAAATTTTGGTATTGATTTTGCTCCAGATTTCAGGCAAGCCATTGCCGACTCTTGGCCTGATAGCATCGACGACAGTGTCGCCAGAACAGACTGGGGTTGGCAGCAGGGATACACCATCGATGACATGACGGATGAAATCCTGGCCAACTTGCCTAAGTATTTTCCGAGCTAGGAAAAGGCTTAGTGATGGCAGATTAAACATCACTCTTTATGAACAAGGTCATTTTAGCCCTCATGGTATTGGGAACAGTCTTTGCCTGTGAAACAGAAGACGCCAATCCTGCAAAAAAAAGACGGGCATTTTTTGAAAACGCCGAATTGAGACTAAGCGATAATGCAGGAGTATATCCCATTTGGACTCGTGGTGAAAAAACTATTTTTCAGTTTGCTTATGTGCATCCAGATGATCCGCTGATTGCTGATGACGAACTGACCGAACATTTCTGGTTAGAAATACCCGCAAACCTTGAAGAGTTCAGCGTTGAAGGAACCTTATCAGCAGAGAGTGATATTGAAGTCTACTATACCCGCTCTTGCTTCTGCTATATCCCTGAAGCCTTTGAATTCAGCCGACTCAGAGTAAATGGTAGAAAAACGGCTCAAAACAAATGGCTCGTTTCTTTTGAGATGACTGCGGAAGGAGAATTCGATACTTATAAACTATCAGATTCAGGCACCTACCGGATCGACACCTTTAATTGGGAATAAAAAAAGGCTCCATTGCTGAAGCCTTTTCTTTTAAACTTGTCCTTTTTACTCTCCTTGACTTAAGGAATATCCTCTTTCTCCATCAAAGAAGTACAGATGCTCGGTTTTGATAAAGTCAAAGCCGGCTGCTTGTACGCTTTGCAATAATTCAATCACATCTTCATTCTGAAGTGTCTCTCCTTCTGGGTTAACAAAACGACATCTCCAGTGGTCTGTTTTGAATGTTTCTGGCATACCGTTCGGATATACCAATACCCCTCTGTTAGAGATGAGTTTCAATTTGAGCTTTTCTGTCGAGGCATCCTTCAACAAACGATCGCCGATCACATCTGCATCTCTGCCTGATTCTCTCCAATCGATGAACACGTCAACCCCTTTCAATTCTTTCTTCATTGCAGGCTTTTCTTTGACGTTCACTTCGATCTTGACATCGCTGTTGTATCTCACCGATTTCAGTTTATCGGGTTTCTGACCCAAGCGATCAATGATTGCATCAGCAAATTCTTTGGTCCCTATACGTTGCTTACTATGCTGCGCAGTGTAAATATCTCCAGTATGAATACCATCCTCCAATGTCTTTAACCAAGCGTTTTGAATCAATTCGGCCTTATCTGCTTTACCTAGCTGAACTAGCATCATGGTCGCACCATTCAATAATCCTGATGGATTAGCAATGTTTTGTCCTGCAATGTCTGGGGCAGACCCATGAATTGCTTCGAACATGGCATGCTCCATTCCAATGTTAGCAGAACCCGCCATACCTACTGACCCAGCCACTTCTGCCGCGATATCAGAGATCACATCGCCATAAAGGTTCAGTGTAACAACAACATCCAACGTTTCAGGTCTTGATGCCACAACGGCGGACCCAATGTCAATAATCCAATGATCTGCAGCGATGTCCGGATATTCCTTAGAGATCTTATCAAACACACGGTGGAAAAGCCCATCAGTATGCTTCATGATGTTGTCCTTGGTCATACAAGTTACCTTTTTACGACCATAGGCTTTGGCATATTCAAAGGCATATCGGATGATCTTCTCAGAACCTGGCTCAGAGATGAGCTTGAGCGTTTGGACCACTTCAGAGGTTTGCTGGTGTTCAATTCCAGCGTAAAGGTCTTCTTCGTTTTCTCTGACGATAACCAAATCCATTTGAGGGAAGTACGATGGAACGTATGGAGGATAAGATCGGAATGGTCTTACATTAGAATATAGACCCAAAGACTTTCTGATGGTGACATTCAAACTTTTATAGCCTCCACCCTGTGGCGTTGTGATCGGCGCCTTAAGCAACACCTTATTTTCCCTTAAGGTTTCCCAAGATTCAGGACTGATGCCCGACTTGTGACCTGCTTTGTACACTTTTTCACCGATCTCAATGGTGTCATAGGTTAATCCAACTTCTGCCGCCTCCATAATGCGTAAGGTGGCATCCATGATCTCTGGTCCTATTCCATCACCATGAGCTACTGTTATTCTTTGTTCCATCCTTCTTTTGCTTGATTTTGCCGCAAATGTAATTGAGAATCGCTTAAATAGAAACTCAAATGTACTTAATCGGCAAGTGCTTACACGAGAGATCGAAAAAGCCTTTTTTGAGTTTCGCAGGCTACTGTTATCTTTGAGTCGACTCAATGCTTAAAAGGCCATGTATGATAATCTGAAGTTCGAAGTAGAGAATGGAATCGCCACGATCACCATCAATCGCCCTGACAAGCTCAATGCGCTAAATTTGCAGACCATTGAGGAAATCAAATTAGCCTTTGAAAAGGTCTATGACGAGGATGAGATCAAAGCGGTCATCTTGACCGGTGCAGGGGAAAAAGCCTTTGTTGCCGGTGCAGATATCAGCGAAATCTCAGAACTGAACGAAATGAATGCCAGAAGATTTGCCGAGAATGGGCAAGAGGTATTCGCTTCCATTGAAAACTGTCACAAACCAGTGATTGCATTGGTCAATGGTTTTGCACTCGGTGGCGGGTGTGAATTGGCAATGGCATGTCATATGAGAGTTTCCACGGCCAATGGGAAATTTGGTCAGCCTGAAGTAAATTTAGGCGTAATACCGGGCTATGGTGGTACACAGCGGCTCACCCAATTGGTTGGGAAAGGAAAATCATTTGAGCTGTGCATGACAGGCGATATGGTCAAAGCAGATGAAGCTAAATCACTAGGTTTGGTGAATCATGTATGCGAAAACCAAGAAGAGGCACGTGCTAAGTGTGAGGAGATGCTCGGGAAAATAATTCAAAAAGCACCTGTAGCAGTCGGTTTGGTCATTGATTGTGTCAATGCTGCGATCAGCCAAACTGAAAACGGTTATCAAACAGAAGCCAATGGATTTGCAGCATGTGCCAAAACAGAAGATTTTAAAGAAGGCACAAGTGCTTTTATAGAAAAGCGCAAACCTGAATTCAAAGGAGCCTAAGCGGCCCTTTTTATATGACGCAAATTAAGAAGCTTGCCGGGCAAACGGCCTACTACGGTATCAGTAGTATTTTGGCCCGGGTACTCAATTTTTTACTGCTTCCCATCTGGACTGACCGGTTGGCGAGAGAAGAATATGGAGCGGCGACTGAAGTCTATGGTTACCTCGCCTTGCTCTTGATCCTGTATACCTTTGGAATGGAAACAGCCTTTTTCCGTTTCTCCAAAAAATCTACTAGTCAAAAAGTATATCATAGTAGTGCCTCTGCGGTATTACTCGTTGCATTGGTCCTCTCCTCTCTTATTGCATTGAATGCTGACGGACTAGCAGCTTACCTTGGCAACAATGTCCAGCCCAGATATGTCACTTATCTCGCAGCCATTCTTTTTATTGATGCGGCCATCGCCATCCCCTTTGCAAAATTACGATTAGGAGAAAAAGCGCTCCGCTTTGCCCTAATCAAAACCACGGTAGTTAGTATTACGATCATCTTAAACTTGCTATTGCTCGTCATTTTCCCGGACATCCTTAACGGAAAATACTTGACTTCATTACAACCTGCAGTTGCCCGAATTTATGAATCAAGCGATCTGATAGGTTATATCTTCTTTGCGAATCTAGCCGCGAACATGTGCTACATTCCACTTTTATGGCCAGAAATCAGCCGCCTAAGGTTGCGGATAGACTGGATCACATTCAAGCCCATGTTGATCTATGCATTTCCTCTTTTCATCATGGGACTCGCGGGTATGTTCAACGAACAAGGCTATGCCATCTTATTTGAGTACGTCTTTCCAGGCAATGATGAATTGAGCGCAACAGGTGCATTGGGTGTTTTTAGCAGTACAGTCAAACTCAGCGTTATTATGATGTTGGGAATACAAGCATTCCGCTATGCTGCTGAACCCTTTTTCTTCAATCATGCAGACAACAAGCAAGCTCCGGCCTTATTCGCAAGGATCATGCATTATTTCGTGGTCTTTAATGTGGTCATCCTTGTAGCAGTCACCCTCAATACGCCACTGATCAGTGCTATTTTTATCCAAAGCGAAAACTACAAAGAGGCCCTTTATGTGCTTCCTGTACTTCTTTTGGCCAAACTGTTTTATGGAATTTATGTGAACCTTAGTGTTTGGTTCAAACTCAAAGACAAAACCATCTTCGGCTCCTATTTTGCCAGTGCTGGTGCCCTGATTACCCTTGCGGGTAACTTGTTGCTCATTCCTATTCTCGGGTTTTTAGGAAGCGCGCTTACCACCTTAGCTTGCTACTTGACCATGTGTTTTCTTTGTTATCGCTCAGGCAGGAAACACTTTCCTATTCCATATAAATTTTCTCCCTTGTTGATCCACCTCTTGATCGCTGCGAGCCTCATTCTGCTCACTTGGCAGTTTGATATTGAAAATAACTTGATTAACTATGGAAGTGGTCTATTGATCACACTGGTTTATGCTGGTGTGGTTTTCTGGTTTGAATGGAGAAAACTCAATTACAAAACAGAAGAAGTATGAACTTGTGGCACTTTGATTCGTTCTACCAATAGTTGTATGCGCATTTTCAAGAACATCATTTTCATTGGCCTCGTTTTCTGTGCATTCGGCGCACAGGCTCAAGACCCAGCGGAGGTAACGATCAGCAGCGAAAAAGAGGCAAGTGCATACGAAATAACCAACTCTGAGTATTTTCTTATTGAGGCAACCAAATTCGTCTTCCTCGAAGAGTATGAGAAAGCCCTTGTTCATCTCGATAAGGCCTTAGAACTCGATAAAAAAAACCATGCTGCACTTTTTCAGAAGGCGGAAATACTGGTGATTCAAGAAAAGAACAAAGAGGCCCTTAGCACCATAGAGCAGGCAATTGAATTGCAAAAAGACAACAACTACTACTACCTGTTAGCCGCCCAGATCAACAAAGAAGAAGGTGAGATCGACAAGGCAGCTCTCCTCTATGAACTGATGATCGATCATGTCGAAGGCTGGGAAATCTATGGCGAAGAAATCATCACCACTTTAACAGAAGCCACCAGCTACCAAAAAGCATTGGCGCTAATGCCAAACCTATTGAATTACTACCCGAACTATCCGGAACTCTATCTGAAAAAAGCTGAACTCGAGACTAAAGTAAACAAGTCTAAAGCAAGCGTATCCACACTGGCAGAGGCCCATGACAAATTCCCCGAAGATGTCACCGTTCTGAACGCTTATATCAAGCAGCTAACACAGACGAGCGCATTGAAAGAAGCAGAATCCTTATTGCAAGCCGAAGCGAGTGAAAATTACAAGGCACGAATTCTTTTGTTGGAGTTGCTGATGAGTCAAAACAAAACTGAACCCGTAGAACAACTGGTGTTTGAAAACTTTAGGGATGTAGAAGCAGATCTGGAATCGAAGCTTCTCTCAATTGGTTACCTACTGAATTCAGCTAGTCCAAAAGCGGATCAAATTGATAGTTTACAAGAATTGCTTGTCGCCACCTACCCTGAAAACCCTTTAGTTTATGAAAACGGCGGATTCGTTTATGACCTCTTGGCCAGTCAGGCCAAAAGTAAAGCCAGACCCGATTTTTATGCCAAAGCGATCGCCTCTTATAAAACCTCAGCTCAATTGAACCCTAACAATTTTGAGGCTTGGCTGAAAGTATTTGACTATGAATTGGCGCAAGCACAGTGGACGCAACTCTTAGATGATGTGGAATACCTTCTGGATTTATATCCAAACCAAGCCATCCTCTATTATTATTATGCGGAAGCCTATCGAGGCTTAGAGGATATTGAGGAAGCCCTGGCACTCACCAACCAAGGCTTAAGAATGGGGGGTAGAAATGATTTACTCAAGAGTTTACTTTTATCTGAAAAAGCCAAACTATTCACGTTACAAAATAAGAACGAGCAGGCTGATGCATTATTTAATGAAGCGCTCAATACCAATAAGGTTGATGAACGCGCCATTTACGCCTATGCTGTTTGGTTAACAGATGTCAATCCAAAAGCGGCTACCGAATTGATTGAGCTCTTTTCTACATCGCTTAGTCGTAGTGCAGAGTGGGTCGTGGTGACCGCCAATGCCTATATTGCCCAAAACGAGTTGGTCAAAGCTCGTGCGTTGTATGAGTCAGCACTCAACGAATCACCAACAATGGCGACGGCCGAATTATTCGAACGATATGGCGATCTCTTATTCAAAACTGGAGATGTCGATGCCGCATTGGTACAATGGCAGAAAGCACTAACTTTGGGTGGTTTTTCAGAAGAACTACAAGAAAAAATTGAAAAAAAATCCATCAATTAACGGCAGGCTCTTGCTGCTTTTCCTTATTGTCCTTGTAGCTGCACAAAGCTGCAACAGGAAGTTTTTGGGCTTTAATTTCGCAGAGCGCGATGAAGTAGTAGTGACTACCTTGGATTTTGAGTACATGACCACTCGAACCAAATTCAAATACAAAAACGGAGAGGATAAAACAAAAGCAACGGCCCGGATGCGCATAAAACGTGACAGCATCATTTGGTTTTCGCTTACACCCGGGGTTGGCATAGAAGCCGCAAGAGGGATCATCACCCAAGACTCTCTTATTCTCATGGATAGAGTGAACAAAGAAGCGTATTATTTTAGCTTTGATGCACTGAGTAAAAAGTTCGATTTTAATTTTTCTTACAACCTCTTTCAATCGGTATTGATCGGAGACCTTCCATTTGACCGAAAACGCATGGATGTGGTAACGAAAATGAACAACGACATGCTCATCGCGCAGCAAGAAGGCCCCTTAACAATCAACAATCGCATAGACCTGAAAACAGGTAGGCTAAAAAATCTTCGCGCCCGTACCATGGAAAATGAGAACACCTTGGAAATACGTTATAATGAATTTAAGCCGTTAAATGAGAAAGCCTTTGCAAACAAGGCCATGATGATATTAACTTACTTCCTTGAAGGTAAAAAGGAGCAAGCCACTGTTGACCTCGAACATAATAGAGTACAAATTGAAGAAGGACCACTGCAATTCCCATTTTCTATCCCGGCGCGGTACCATCGCAATTAAATTTGTGATCTTCCTTGGGCTGTTCATTTCCATTGGGGTAGTGGCTCAAACCGACAGAGCTAGCCTAGAAGCTCAGAAAAAGGCAATCCTTGAAAAGATCCAGCAAAATCAAGTCATTTTAGACCAAACAGAAGAAAAGCGTATTTCATCCTTGGGTAGACTCAAGGCACTCAATAACCAGATCAGCTCGAGAAGTCGCTTGATCGGTGCCATCAACAATGAGGTGGAATTATTGAATCAGCGGATCGAAGAAGACCAAGAGTTCATCGCTCAATTATCGGCCGACCTTGAGGCCATGAAATCGGAGTATGCCAAAATGGTGTACACCACTCAAAAAACAGCTGCGGGCTTTAATGAATTGACCTTTCTTTTCGCTGCAAACACCTTCAACGAGCTGTTTATGCGCTTTAAGTACATGGAGCAGTATGGCAAAATGCGAAAGAAACAAGCCGTGCAAATCGAATTAGTGCAAGAGAGTTTGAACGAGCAAATTGCTGAAATTGAAGAACAAAAGAATGACAAGGAATCCCTCTTGACTGACGAATTACAAGAAAGCACGGAGCTTCAAAACCTTCGCGCAAGACAGAGGAGTTTAGTCAAACAACTGGAGCAAGAAGAATCACGCATTAGAGCTGAATTGAAAAAGCAGTTGGCTTCTGAAAAAGAATTGACCAATATGATCGACGCCATCATTGAAGCAGAACGGAGAGCCGCTTCATTAACCTCAGCAGACATGTCCGAGATTACTACTTCTTTTGAGCAGGCCAAAGGGAGGCTGCGTTGGCCAGTTGAAGAAGGCTTCATCTCTTCTAAATACGGAAAACATAAGCACCCCACCCTACAAAGGGTCATGATGAATAATAAGGGCATCGATATTCAAACACCCAAGGATGCTTTTGTCAAGGCCGTGTTCAGTGGCAAAGTAGCCGGAGTTCAGTCAATTCAAGGACAAGGTATCACCGTTTTGATCCAGCATGGTGAATTCTTTACAGCTTATTCAAAACTAAAGGCCGTAGTGGTTAAAAAAGGAGATACGGTAGTGGAAGGTCAACGATTAGGGCAAGTACTCACAGGTGCTGACAATGTTTCTGAAGTAAAGTTTAGGATTAATAATCAGGCCGCAACAGTCAATCCGGAATACTGGCTACAAAGTAAGATCAATTGAACGAAAAGTGATTAGATTCGTTCCAATAGAAACAGTCAATACAAATTCATGCATAGACTCTAAGATTTTGTCTATCTTTGAATTCTAATAACATAACTATGGAAGCAATTTTAGCATTAGGACTACCTGGAGGACCAGAATGGATCATTATCATTTTGGTGGTGTTGTTGTTTTTTGGTGCAAAGCGTATCCCTGATTTGGCTAGAGGCCTTGGAAAAGGCATTAGAGAGTTCAAAGATGCGACCAAAGAAATCAAAAAAGAGGTAGATGACGCCTCAAAAGAGATCGAGAAAGAAACGAAATAAGACTTGACAGCGTATCGTCAGCTCGATGAAATCCAGCAAGATCTAGTCAACAAAAAAGTAAGTTGCGTACAACTTGTGCAGCACTACTTAAGTAAGATCAAGGAAAAAGCGCATCTCAATGCCTTCATTGAGGTTTACTCAGTTGAAGCACTCAAGCAAGCCGAGAGCATAGATCAAAAAATTAAGGAAAATAAAGCCGGTCAACTCGCCGGCTTAATTTTTGGCATCAAAGACCTTCTTTGCTTCGAAGGACACACTGTGAGTGGTGCTAGCAAAATCCTCGAAGGCTTCCAATCCCCTATTACCGCAACAGCCATCCAACAGCTTTTAGCAGAAGACGCCGTTCTAATAGGTAGGCAAAACTGTGATGAATTTGGTATGGGCTCTTCCAATGAAAATTCTTGTTATGGCCCAGTATTGAATGACGCAGACACCGAGTATGTACCAGGCGGTTCGTCTGGTGGTTCGGCCGTCGCTGTTCAAGCGGGCTTATGTTTGGCTTCAATAGGTACCGATACGGGAGGTTCTGTACGACAACCTGCCTCATTTTGTGGTATCGTTGGAATGAAACCGACCTATTCGAGGATTTCACGTTGGGGACTTCTGGCCTATGCTTCGAGTTTTGATACCATTGGTGTACTCACACATGACATCAAAGATGCGCAAAAGATCATTAATATCATGTCGGGCCAAGACCCAAAAGACGCCACGAGTGCACAAGCACCAGCCATTAAAACAGAGCAGGAGCAACCAGAAAAGTATAGAGTTGCCTATTTAGCTAATGCGCTAAGTGGAGACGGTGTATCCAAAAGTATCCAAAGCCGGTTCAAGCAACTTATTGACACCTTAGGTGCTCAAAATCATCAGGTAGACGGCATCCAATTCGATTACGAAGAGTACTTGTTACCCACCTACTACATCTTGACCACCGCAGAGGCGAGCACCAATTTAAGCCGCTACGATGGTGTACATTACGGAAAAAGAAGTGCTGAGGCCTCTGATATGGAAAGCCTTTATAAAAACTCACGAACAGAAGGTTTTGGACCTGAAGTGCGCAGAAGAATTATGCTAGGTACCTATGTCCTGTCGGCCGATTATCATGATGCCTATTTTAAAAAAGCGCAACAACTTAGGCGATTGATCAAAGAAGAAACCGAGCAACTGCTCGCTACTTATGATGTCATCTTATCCCCTACCTCTCCAACTACAGCCTTTCGACTCGGAGAACATCAAAAAAACCCATTAGAAATGTACATGGCCGATGTTTTTACCGTTCAAGCATCAGTAGCAGGTATTCCTGCCATTTCTATCCCACTTGGTAGAGATAAAAAAGAAATGCCCTTTGGGTTACAGATCATGGCAGATGCTTTCAGAGAAGATAAAATTTTTGCATTTTCGAATTACCTAAGAACATTGATCGATCAAGAGATTGCGTAACTGGATTTGTCTCATATTACTTGTCGCCACATCTGGTGTGTTTGCACAAGAAGAGCAACCTCTCTATGAGGTGTATGATTTTGCGCCCGACTTCGCCTACGAAGCAATAGAAAAACGATATAATAGTCTTGACCTCGAGATTGACATTCAATTTAATAACAGCGTTGATGCCTTCGTGAACTATTTTACCGTCAGAGATCGAGGGTATACAAGGGAAATGCTACGTAGGAAAGCCGTTTACTTCCCCATTTTCGAAAAGTACCTCAAGGCCTATGACCTACCAGAAGAGCTCAAATACCTACCCATTATCGAATCCGGCTTAAATCCAAAAGCCGTTTCTGGTCCACGAGCAGTGGGACTTTGGCAGTTTATGGCACCGACGGGTAAGGAACAAGGGCTTAAGATCGACTGGTACATCGACGAACGCATGGATCCAGAGAAGGCAACAGAGGCAGCCTGTAAATACATCAGCTGGCTATATGGGATTTTCGATGATTGGAAATTGACCCTAGCGGCGTATAATTCAGGTATCGGAAATGTAAAACGAGCCATTAGAAGAGCCGGTTACAAAAATGATTTTTGGGAAGTATATCGCTATTTACCTCGTGAAACGCGCTCTTATGTGCCGCAATTTGCCGCAATGGTCTATGCAATGGAGTTTGCCGATGAACACAATATCTTTATCGATGAAGAACTCTACCCGGTAGATGTTGAAGAAATTACCGTCAACCAATTTGTTTACCTTAAGAGCTTTGCTGAGGCGGGCGGCTTCGACCTTGACGAATTACGACAACTCAACCCTGCCATTAAGAAAGATGCAGTACCTGAACACATGAAAGGGTTTAAACTGCGTATCCCAAAGCAGCAAGCTAATCAGTTTAGTAGCAATAGTGTTCAAATACTCGCCCAAGCAGCAGAAGGAAGAAGAGAATTTGAGAAAATGGCGACGGGTATGCCAGGAAGTACCTTCGGTAAAGAAAAAAGCACCTATCGTGTACGCAGTGGTGATGTGTTGGGAGGTATTGCGCTGAAGTATGGGGTCAAAGTCAGCGATATTAGAGCATGGAATGGTCTACGAGGCTCGATGATTAGAGTGGGGCAAAAGCTTACCATTTATACAGGACCTGATTTTATTGCGGATCGAACAATTGTACAAACAAGACCAAAAGACCAACCCATCCCCTCATCTAAAGTGCATGTGGTACAACCAGGGGACACCTTGTGGGATATCTCTAGAATGTACAAAGGCCTGAGCATTCAAAAATTGAAATCACTGAATAACCTCAAATCCAATAGCCTAAAGCCGGGCATGAAGCTTCGTATTGGATAAAAAAATAACATAACTAAACTTTTAGTCGTTATTTCTTGTTTCTGTTCTCAGAAATCATTTCATTAATGAAAATTGCATCAACATGAAAAAACTACTGCTACTTATACTTCTTTCAGCAGCCTTCGCTTGTCAACCTGAAAAGCGAGATCTTAGTGAAAAAGATGGCGAGGGTAGGTCGGCCAGCGGCGCCGCATTACCTGATGCCAGTGGCGATCCTGGAGAGATTGTCATCATCATGAATAAGAAAAAATATGATGGCCCTTTAGGCCAAGCCATAAAAGATGTTTTTCAGGAATATACCGATGGACTCATTCGTAGAGAACCAATGTTCACCATTCGCGTGGTCGAACCATTTGAGTTCAATAGGATCTTCAAAATCGCAAGAAATTTGGTGTATGTCACCTCCTTTGAAGGTAATTCTGCTTCCGATAAATGGCTCAAAGATATTTATAGCGAGTCATCCAGAAAGATGATCTTTGAAGACCCGTCGCGCTTCATGCAAAACACGAATAATCAGTATGCCAAAGGGCAGAATGTGATGCAGCTCTTTGGTAAGGACGATGCGACATTGATCGAAAACATTACAAAGAACAAACAGCTGATTCAGAATTTTTTCAACATTGCTGAGAAGAATCGTATCGCGAAAGAATTAAGGATGTCGACTGAATCGCGTGGCTTATTGGCCGAAGTCAGCCGGGAATTAGATTTCAAAATGAAAATTCCTGCCGGTTATGAAATGGCCAAATTGGAAGATGATTTCATGTGGGTACGTACACTTCCTCCAGTTGGCGCATCGAAAAACCTTATCGTTTACTTCAAACCTTACGAAGACCAAAGCGAATTTACCCATGAGAATGTGATCAAATTAAGGAATGAGGTTGGAAAAAAATACGTGTATGGAGATCCTGAAAACCCCGATTCTTACATGACGACAGAAGAAGTCTATGTGAAACCCGTTCAAAGCAATACCGATTTCAACGGACGATTCGCTGTGGAGACTCGCGGCGTTTGGAAAACCAATAACCTATCGGTTGGTGGCACCTTCATCAGTTATACCTTCGTCGATGAAGCATCTAGTAGATTATACTACATCGAAGGCTTTGTCATACATCCGAGTGAAGATCATCGAGAGTTGATCAGAGAGATGGATGCCTTGCTATCAACTTTTCAGGCGAGTTAAGAATTTATTCTTTTCGACACCAAAAACCGCGAATATTAGTACTTTTAGAATGGCAAGGCTTCCTTGCCATTTTGTTTATAAATCACCAAAACTATGTTCGCTTACCTAAAGGGTAAAATGACTTATAAAGACCCCACCTTTGTTATCATCGATATCAATGGGGTAGGTTATGAGGTCAAAATTTCACTAAATACCTACGGTCAAATCAAGGACCAAGAAAACATCCACCTGCACACCTACTTACAGGTCAAAGAAGATAGCCACACCTTGTTTGGTTTTTCCGATCCGAAAGAAAAAGAGTTATTCCTTCAATTGATTTCTATCTCTGGCGTAGGTCCATCCATTGGCTTGATGGTATTGAGCTCTTTAGGCCCCGAAGAAGCCATCAATGCCATCTTAACTGAAGATGTACGCGTGATTCAAAGTGTCAAGGGAATCGGAGGAAAAACCGCCCAACGCATCATTCTTGAGTTGAAAGATAAAGTTGGTAAATCGGGCAATTCACAAGACACCATAAATATTCCAATATCTTCTGCTTCGGCCATAAGAAACGAGGCACTTCAAGCGTTAATTACTCTAGGCATCAATAAAAGTGCTGCTCAAAAGAGTATTGACAAGATCTTAAAAGAAAAAGGAGCTGAATTGAGCCTTGAGGATCTGATCAAATTTGCGCTTAAAGCTGCATAAGGGAAATTTTTGACCGCTCGGAACTACTACATATTACTCTTCAACCTGATATGCGTAGGACTGATGACCATGGCTAGTCATGCATATGGTTTTCAGTCAGTTCAGGATACGACACAAAAAAAGTCGGACACGACTAAATATGCGCCATCACCGTATCCTAATTTCAATAGAAAATTCAAACCCGGAGACCCACTGTCAGGTAAGCCTCTTCGGTCGCCTTTATGGTTCAACAACCTCAGTTTTCTTCAAAAAGAGGCGACCCTCGATACGGGCAAGAACCTTGTATTCAAAGAAAATGTAAAGGGCAGTATGCTCAAGCCTCCCGTGAGCCTATCGTTTGAAGAAGCCCTAAACAAGCGAATTGAAGCAGGCAACCGAGCCTTCTTTGAGCAAAAAGCCAAAGCTCAAGACGGTGAAAGTGCCGTAAGCAATAGAGGCCAATTAATTCCACCGATTGCCTTGAATCCATTTTTTGATCGACTATTCGGAGGAGATCAGATCTTGATCAACACCAACGGCTTTGTGCAGTTAGATTTTGGTTATCGCCATCAACGGGTAGATAACCCAGCCATTCCAGTGCGGCAACAGCGCACGGGTACATTTGAGTTCGATCAAAACATACAAATGAACCTTCAAGGAAATATTGGCTCCAAACTCCGCCTCACGGCAAATTTCAACAACAACAATTCATTTGACTTTGAGAACACTCTCAAAGTAGAATTCGCAGGCTTAGAATCTGATATCATCAAATCATTAGAAGTGGGAAATGTGAGCTTGCCCATTGACAACAGCCTCATTGTTGGTGCCCAAAACCTGTTCGGCTTTAAAACACAAATGCAGTTTGGCAGACTCTACGTCACGGCACTAGCCGCATCGCAGCGCGGAAGTTCAGAAAGCATCGAGATAGAAGGTGGTGTACAGCGAAATGAGTTTGAAATAAGGGGATCTGATTATGACGAAAATCGCCATTTCTTTTTAAGCCATTTCTTTCGAGACAACTATGAAAACTGGCTAAGAAGCATCCCGTCAATTATTTCTGGTGTGCAGATTAGCCGTGTGGAAGTCTATGTCCTCAATAGGAATAATAACACGCAAACACTTCGAAACTTTGTGGCCATGATGGACCTAGGTGAGGGGGATGTTATCTACCAAGAGAACAACCCATTCATAGGACCCGGTACTGCTGGATCTCCTGCTTCAAACGGAGCAAACGATCTTTTTGCCAACATGCTAGCAGACCCTGACTTACGTGAGCCTGATCTCATTTCATCAGCCTTAGAAAGTCAATATGGATTACAGCGGAGTCAAGATTTCGAAAAAGTAACAGGCGCTAGAAAATTAGATCCTTCAGAATATTACTTCAACAGAGAGCTTGGGTTTATTTCTTTGAGCAGGCAGCTACAAAATGATGAAGTGCTGGGTGTTGCTTTTGAATACAACTACCAAGGGAGAAATTATAAAGTTGGTGAGATGTCAGAAGACTATCAAAGTCGATCGGAACAAGATATAATCTTCTTAAAAATGCTTCGGCCAAGTAAGATCAACACACAAGTACCTACCTGGGACTTGATGATGAAAAACATTTACAACCTGAACGCAGCCCAGATCGACAAACAGAGCTTTCAACTCCGGGTGATCTATCGAGATGATAACACGGGCATCGACAACCCAAGCTTGCATGAAGGAACGAATACCAAAGATATTCCTCTCATTGAATTGATGGGGCTCGATCGCCTAAATCAAAATGGAGACCCTCAAAAAGACGCCAACTTTGACTATGTCGAAGGCGTCACCATCAACCCTGAACGAGGCTACATGATCTTTCCCTTTCTAGAGCCTTTTGGTAGTCAGCTAGAAAGACAATTTCTGGATAGTGAACAATTTCTTAAAGACAAATACGTCTTTGACACCTTGTATAGAACTACCCGTGCAGATGCACAGTTGATCTCAAGGCTTAACAAATTATTCATTAAAGGAAGCTTGCAATCCGGTTCTTCGAGCGAAATTAACCTGAATGCTTTCCAAGTGGCTGAGGGCTCTGTGGTAGTGACCGCTGGAGGAACACCCTTAACGGAGGGTGTCGACTACACCGTTGACTATTCACTTGGTCGGGTATTGATCATCAATCCATCAATTTTGAACTCAGGTAAGAAGATCAAGGTGAGCTACGAAAAAGCCGATCTCTTCAATTTTCAGGCACGTAATTTATTGGGGACCCGACTAGACTACGTCTACAATGACCGCACCAATATTGGATTTACCCTGCTGCATTTGAACGAACGCCCACAGCTGACTCGTGTGGCCATCGGTAATGAACCTGTTAGCAATACTGTCTGGGGCCTTGACGTGAATTACAGCAATGAATCGAGGTTTCTCACCAGAATGGTTGATGCCCTCCCTTTTATCGACACCAAAGCGCCCTCTAAAATTACTTTCCGTGGAGAATTTGCTCAATTGATTCCCGGGACCACCAATGAAGTCTTAGGCGAGGGCACCTCGTATATCGACGATTTCGAAGCCACCTCCACTCCTTTCAGTTTAAGTAATCCACAGAATTGGAAGCATGGATCTACCCCCAAAACCGATGATAATCGCTTTGACATGAGCAATATTGCTGGCAATAGACTGGCTGTCAACTACAAAAGAGCACGAATGGCCTGGTACACCATTGATAATGTGTTCTATCGCTCCACCGGTGTAGCCCGCCCTGATAACATCACAGCACAAGATCTAGAAAATCACTATGTACGATCTGTCGGTCAACAAGAGGTGGTCAAAAGAGATGCTCAACAGATCAATGTAAATGAACCAAGCTTAGATATTGCCTACTTTCCCGCTGAACGTGGAATTTACAATTTTAATCCTGACCTCAATTCAGATGGCTCATTGAAAAATCCAGAAGAGAATTTTGGCGCCATTACACGGGCCATTACCAATGAAGTAGATTTTGACAAAACGAATATCGAATACTTAGAATTCTGGGTAATGGACCCCTTTATTAATGTAAGTTCAGGCGACCTCTCAAACCCTCGTGGTTTCATCGATGATGGCATCAATCCACCAAAACCCAATACCACTGGAGGTACAATGTTTCTACATTTAGGAAGTATTTCGGAAGATCTGCTGCGTGATGAAAGACATGCCTTCGAACAAGGGCTTCCGGCAGATGGCAATAATGACCCTGACAAAGTGGTAGAAAATGAATGGGGTAGAATTACCAAACAGCCTTACCTCAATCCGGCCTTCGATAATTCAGCCGCAGCTAGAGCCAACCAAGACATCGGGTTAGACGGGTTAACCTCTTCAGATGAGGTCGATTATTTTGCTGATTTCTTAAATAATATCAACGTGAATCCAGACGTAAGGGAGCAGATTTTAAACGATCCTTCAGGTGATAATTTCTTGTATTACCTTAACGACTCGCTCGATAACGCAGATGCCAAAATTTTGGCTCGATACAAAAAGTTTAACGGTATGGAGGGCAATAGTCCCATCAATGGCGCAGACAATAATAATTTCACTGCGGCCAATTCCAACTTGCCTGATAATGAAGATCTTAATAGAGACAACACTCTTGGTGACTTAGAAGAATACTATGAATATCAAATACCACTCAAACCAGGGCAACTAGAAGTAGGACGAAATAACATCATTGACAAGGTGACCAACGAGATCAATGGAGATGAGGTGGATTGGTATTTATTCAGAATTCCTGTTAGAAAACCAGACCGAGTGCAAGGCAATATCAATGGTTTCAAATCCATTCGCTACATCAGAACAGTGCTGACTGACTTTTCGGAACCTGTTGTGTTGCGTATGGTTAACTTACGAATGGTAGGAAGTCAATGGAGAACTTACCAGGAAAGCTTATTTGAAAAAGGCTTATTCGAGATACCAGAGCCTTCTGATCCGCAGTTTACGGTGAGCACTGTGAGCATAGAAGAGAACAGCCAAGGCAGTGTTGACCAGCCTCCTTACACAGTTCCTCCAGGGATCATCAGGGATAGAGATAATACCTCGGCCGTTGAAAGAAGAAGAAATGAGCAGTCCTTGCAGCTCTGTGTGGAAGACCTGCGTGACCGAGATGCCCGAGCTGTGTTCAAAACAGTGAACATGGACATGGTGAATTATGGAAGACTTAAAATGTTCATTCATGCCAACAGTTCAGATAATATTTTACCAGGTGAAGTGACTGCTTTTGTACGCTTTGGTACAGACTTTTCAGAGAACTATTACGAGGTTGAGGTTCCGTTGACCATGTGGATCAATGGCCAATTCTCACCAGAAGATATCTGGCCAAAAGAAAACGAGATCGACATCGCGTTTGACAGTTTTTACGAAGTAAAAGCCGAACGGAATCGTCAGAATGCCAACCTCACCTTGCCTTTCAGCCAGCAAATCGGTCGTTATAATGTGACGGTGGTTGGCCGACCTGACATGAGCTCTGTGCAAACCTTAATGATCGGTATTCGTAACCCAAGTTCTCCGGATGCAGAACCTAAGTCATTTTGTATTTGGGCGAACGAAATGCGGGTTACCGACTTCGACTCCAATTCTGGCTGGGCAGCCAATGCGCGTTTAGATGCACAACTTGCCGACTTTGGAAACGTCACAGCAACCATTAGCCACTCCTCCATCGGTTATGGTGGCATCGCCGAGAAGATCTCTGATCGAAACCGCGAAAAAACCACCCAATACGATATCTCTACCCGTCTTGCATTGGATAAATTTTTCCCAGAAGATTGGGGCCTAGAGATCCCAGCATTTATGAGTTTTGAAAATGCCCGATCGGTCCCTCAATTCGACCCGCTAGATCCAGACCTACCCTTAGACGATGTGCTCAATTCCTTCGATACCCGCGCTGATCGTGATGAATACTTCAACAAAGTAGTAGATCAATCGAAACGAAAGAGTTTCAATTTTTCCAATGTTCGCAAAAGGCGGGTAAACCCAGACAAACCACTCTACCCATGGCAAATCGAGAACTTTAGCTTCACCTATGCATACAATGAATTGGCTAGAAGTAACATCAATACGGCATCCTATGATTTTCGTAATTATCGCGGTGGATTCACTTACACCTATCAGCCGCAAGGGCTGAACATCAAACCCTTTGAAAATGTGGGCCTTTTCGATTCAAAATGGCTTCAATTGATCAAAGACATCAACTTCAACCCCATTCCTTCCTCGGTCATTGTCAGTGCGGATGTGAATCGCAGCTTTTTGAAGACCCAACTCAGAAATGCTGATTTGGGTACCAACGGTATCGATCCTTATTTTGAAAAATCATTCACCTTTGATCGTGGCTATGCCTTGAATTGGAATTTAGCTGAACGATTAACGCTTGATTATTCTGCCGGCGTCAATGCGATCATCGACGAACCAGCAGGAGATATCAACACAGATATCAAAAAGGATTCCGTCTGGAACAACATCAAAAGTTTGGGCCGAATCAAAAACTATACCCATCAAATCACCTCCTCCTACACCCTACCACTTGACAAGTTACCAGCAACTGCATGGATCAATTCAGATGTCAGCTATACGGCACGCTACAATTGGACAGCTGGTGCAGTCGGACAAAGTGATACGCTGGGTAACCTAGCCGATAACTCCAGAACTATCGATCTCTCAGGTAAATTCGATCTGGTTAAGCTCTATAACAATGTAGGTTTGTTGAATAAGGTCAACTCGCCTAGCCGAAGCCGAAGTAGGGCAAGACCAAACCCGAATGATTCTACAGCCGAAAAGAGCATTGAGGAGATGCCTCTTTTGAAAGGGTTCCTCAGGGCTTTGATGTCATTCCGCTCCTTAGATTTTAACTATAATCAAACGGAGGGCACCGTTTTACCAGGTTATATGCCCGATGTGTTCCTCTTCGGGCTTGATGACGATTTCAGCAATCCGGGCTTTGGCTTTGTACTAGGAAGTCAAAATCCTAACATTCGACAACAGCTGGCGACACGATCGCAATATGCTCCTAGTGAGTTTTTAACAAATCCGTTCAAGCAAAACAAAAGTGTTCTATTCTCATATAATGCGCTGATTGAACCTTTCAATGACTTTAGGATAAGTCTCAGCGGTAGAAAAACCTTTACTGAGAATTATCAAGAGATCTTCAGAAAGGATACGGATTCCGATCTTTTCATTAGTGTCAATCCCAACCGATCCGGAACTTATAATGTGAGTCAGGTCATGATCAAAACTGCTTTTGAAAAAGATGATGCCCTGAATAATTCTCCTCTGTTTACCAACTTCGAGAATTACCGTAGCATTGTGAAAGGACGCTTAGATGCGGTAAATCCCGAGGGAAGCTATGACATCAACTCGCAAGAAGTAGTGATTCCAGCATTTAGGGCAGCCTATACTGGTGAGGACCCAAACAGCATTGAGTTCAGCCCTTTCCCAAACTTCCCTATACCCAATTGGAGTTTAAATTATAGAGGTTTGAGCAATATCACCGCAGTCAAAGAGGTTTTTAGTAGCATCAACATTCAACATGGCTACACTAGCCAATACAGTGTCAGTAACTTTGTCAATTCTCCATTATACACTACTGGGCTGACCTTGAACAATCGATTAAACGACATTGGTCTAGCCTCCGAAGTAAATGAAAACGGTGCCTTGGTGCCTGTGTTTCTGACGCAGCAAGTGGTCATGACAGAATCCTTATCTCCTTTGATCGGAATCAACATGCGCACCAACAACAATTGGGATGTAAATTTCAATTACTCTCGTGAACGAAATATCGGTCTGAATTTAAATAATATTCAAGTGACAGAAACCACATCCAAGTCCATGCAATTGACTGTGGGTTTTGCGAAATCCGGTGTAGCTATTCCATTTAGGATCAATGGTAGGAAAGAAAGACTGCCGAATGAGCTTCGTTTTAACATGACCTTCTCAATCAATGATGGTAAAACCGTTCAGCGGCGGATAGAAGAAGATCCAATCATCACAGATGGTATCCGTGTATTTCGCTTAAGCCCAACGCTAGATTATAATGTGAGCCAAAGCCTTACTGTGACCTTATACTTCGATCGAAATGTCAACGACCCCAAAGTGTCGACAAGCTTCTTAAATGCGCGTACAGCATTTGGAGGAAGAATTCGATTTAGTTTAGCACAATAACTCAGATTTTCTCAAGAAACCCTTTATTTTTGAGCTCTGAAATAGCTGAATATGAACATTCCTGAAGAATTAAAGTACACGAACGACCACGAATGGGTAAAAGTAGAAGGTGATATTGCCACAATCGGTATCACAGATTTCGCACAAGGTGAACTTGGCGACATCGTTTATGTTGAAATTGAAACAGAAGGCGATACACTAGATGCAGAAGAAGTGTTTGGTACGGTTGAAGCGGTTAAAACAGTTTCTGATCTGTTTATGCCTGTATCGGGTGAAGTAATCGAAGTTAACGAAGCCTTAGAAGATGCACCAGAAACCGTGAACGACAGTCCTTACGAGGCCGGCTGGATGGTGAAAGTAAAACTTTCTGACCCTAGTCAAGTGGATGGTTTAATGAGCGCTGCGGAATATGGTGCTCATATAGGTGCCTAAATGGGCCCTCGAACTTTAGCAAGAGTCTTAAGCGTAGTCTGGGGAATAGTGATCGGCGTGCTGATGCTATTACCTCGAGATGCCTTTCCTGAAAGCGAACTACTTTCATACGATAAACTTGCACACCTAGCTGTTTTTGCAGGACTCTCTTTCCTTCTCTGCGCAGGATGGTTTGTACAGAAAAACAACAAGGCAATGACATACTATTTGGCACCGTTAACCATATGTGTAGTTTATGGTAGCCTACTCGAATACCTACAGCAGTTTGTGCCTGGTAGAATGTTCGATTTGTATGATTTTGTTGCCAATTTTACAGGCGGACTTGTTGGAGTGATTATTTTTTCGATCTTTATCCGACAGAAGTTTGTGATTGATAAACTAATGTTATAGTTTTAGAATCTAACAAAAGAAAAATGGAAGCTAAAAAAACCCCACAAGCTGATATCACAAAGAAGACTTCGCTCTTCTTGGCGATTGGTTTGGTTGTAAGCTTAGGTCTAACGCTTGCCGCTTTCGAATGGAAGAAATACGAAAAAGGCGAGATCATGGATCTTGGTATGGTAGCAGATGACTTTGAAGAACTCACGGAGATCCCTCCTACCGAGCAGCCACCGCCACCACCACCAAAGATTCAGCAGCCTCAGATCATTGAAATTCCTGATGAGGAAGAAATCGAAGAAGAGATTGAAATAGACCTTGACGTCGAAATCACTGAGGAAACTGAAGTAGAAGAAATTGTCTTCGAAGAAGAACCTGAAGAAGAGGAAGTAGATCAGATCTTCTTAGTTGTTGAAGAGCAAGCCTCTTTCCCTGGTGGAATGGGTGAGTGGAACAACTACTTAAGAAAAAACCTGAAGTATCCTCGCCAAGCGACACGTATGGGAGTTGAAGGAGCTGTATTCCTATCGTTCGTTGTAGACAAAGCCGGTGTTATTTCTGACATTCAAGTGATCAGAGGTATCGGTGGAGGTTGCGACGAAGAAGCGATCAGAGTATTAAAGGAATCTCCGAAATGGGCGCCAGGTAAACAAAGAGGTAGAGCCGTAAAATCACGAATGCAATTACGGATTGTATTTAGATTGAAATAATATCAAGAAAGAAAGCCCGATTGATTCGGGTTTTTCTTTATCCACTATAACTAACTATATAGTTAATTTTGCGGATATGATTCAAAAAAGACAATCTTCAACTCTATCCAAACTTCCCACACAGGTTAGAGCCTAGCTCCTTGATAAAGTTATGGAGCCGATCTAGCAAGTTGATGCATACAATAGGTAGGCTAATCCTAATCGCAATTGAAGGTGACGATTTGTTCAATACATGAAAAGCCGCAAGGGCAAACGCTATGGAATAGATGGACTCACGAGTGGATACTAAAGAAGTTATCTGCATCCTTCAAAACCGGCACAATAGCTAGAACAAATGAGGCGTAAACCCCATATTCAGGGGAACTATTTCCTTAGCCTTCATGAAATAAAGAATAAGGCCCTCTGCTACTTTCCTAAATGATATTGAGCAATTGTTCTTTGATCTTTTCAAGGTCATCTTTCATGTCGATCACCATACGTTGTACAGGAGCAAAATTTGCTTTGCTACCAATGGTATTGATCTCTCGTCCGATTTCTTGGCTCACAAAACCCAGCTTTTTCCCTTGAGACTCTGGTAGGGCCAATACTTCAATGAAATAATCAAGATGCGCTTTTAAGCGAACAAGTTCTTCACTGATATCTAACTTTTCAATGTAGTAAATCATTTCTGCCTCGAACCGATTCTTATCAAATTCATCAGACGTACTGATCTCCTGTTGATGATCATGAATTCTATCTCTGATCACTTGGGTGCGCTCAGGATCGAGTCGTTTCACTTCATCCAACTTCTCCCCTATATTTTTAATATAAGCGACCAGCTCGTCCTCAAGTTTCGCTCCCTCTTGAGCCCTGAATTCATTACACTTTTCTAAGGCTTTATCGAGGAAGCTATTGATCAACTTCCATTGTTCCGTAACCTCATCATCAGAAACTGACCCTCCATTCAGCACATCAGGACTATGGAGTGCTAAACGAAACAGGTCTGACTTATCTGCATTCAATTCTTCTGCTAGCTCATTGAATTCTTGGTAATAAGCTTTGAATAAATCTTGATTCACTACTGAGGAATTCAAACCTGCTGATTCGTTGACTACCTCAATACTTACGGAAACTTTCCCTCTGACTAGAGACGTTGACAACTTATTCCTTACGTCGAGTTCTTTGTCTTGGAGATTCTTCGGTAAGCGGATCTGAGCATCCAAGAACTTCGAATTGAGCGTTCTTATCTCTACCGTAATATTTAAGCCTTCGTGTTGACCTTTCGCAAGGCCGAAGCCCGTCATTGATTTTAGCATATGGGAATGATTGGTCTCAAAAATACGCAATTAAGCATTGCTTAAAAATCGTATCCAAATGAGAGTTGAAATTGAGGACTCTGAACTTCAAAATTCTGAATTGGGAAGGACAGATCTATTCTTGAATAGAAACCAAAGAGCATGGTGCGGACACCTATGCCTGTACTTTGTAACCATGGGTTATTAAAATTATTGATCAGAGCAGAAAACGGAGAACCCTCTGTTCTAATTTCTTCAATATTCAGATTATTCCGCTCCTGAAAAGGTGAAAGATCGTCCCAAGCAGAACCTACATCGTAATAACCAATGATTTGTAGGTTACTTAAGAAATTAGACCGCAACTCATTGTTGTTGAGTAGTTGATTGATCGGCACACGTATCTCAGCACTTGCACTCAGTACATTCCTACCTTGGAAGGTATTGTAATTATACCCCCTAAGGTTCACAAATTGATTAAAAAGGATATCACTGTTATCTAGTAAGGTACTGAAGAAAAGTGGATCACCTTCTTCACCTGAACCATCGGATTGATTAAATGCCCAATTGTCTACACCACCCAGCATATAGCGTTTCGGATCACTACCGAAGTAACTTCCAAAATGCACATGACCTGCAATCAGTAATCCTTTGGATATCCGTTGGTAATGCCTAAAGTCGGCTTCTATGTTGTGGAAAGTCGCTGCATCACCATTTGCCTTGATATGTGATTCGAGTGCTACTTTAGCTCGAGTTCCTTCATGGATATTCGTGCCCGTCACCACACTATTATCGTAGATCAAGCCCAAGTTATAACCGATGTATCTCCTGACGATATTAGGTTCGAATTGTGCAGGATTGTTTGAAGGAATGAATAATCGTACATCACTGTCCAAATAGCGTGTTTGACTATAAAACGGATTCAGTTCAACACGGAACCGCTGAGTAAAAGGTAATTTTAAACCCACCTCAAAACGATCTAGGTTGTAACGCTGGTTTAAAAACCTCGATGGATCACGTTGCACGATCGACTTACGGTAATACTTAGCAGAAAAATCAATTCGATACTTAAGGTATTCATACTCCGCAAACACGTCATAGCCCTGGTTAAAACTTAATGGGATCAATATTCCACCTTGGAACCTGTGGTTTTCGAGAAAATCGTTCATTTCAATTTCCATCAAAGTAGAAAAAGACCTGATCTCATCGATCACAAATGAAGTGATCAAGTTATCCGTTTGCATACGATTTCGATAAGTGAAGGGCCCTTTAAGTGCATCTTCACTTTCGGTATTTTGATATATACTCAGAAAGGAGTTAGCCTTTTCAAGCGGGTTAACCGGCTCTTTTGGTTTCTCAAACTGATAATTTCTAGTATCAACTTTAGAGGTTGTTGAAATTTTGAATTGATAATCCTCCGTATTGATTGCTCCTGCCTTTATGCTGTCTTGGCTTCTTTGAGGATCCACCAAAACTTCTGCCCTCTTTTCATTAAGCATTGAATCTCTTGACACTTGGTTTTGAAGCAAACGCGCCCTTCTGAGCTCCGCCAAAAGCCTTGAGGTTTCTTGTGCCTTTCTGGGTGTAACAGGGGTAAATATGCTCTCTCCTGTATCTAATGATTGCAAATAAATGGCGTCTCGAGTGTTACTTTTCGAAACAAAGGCGAGTCGTTGTCGAGCCGCATCATAAGTAAAGGCCTCTATACCATAAGCAAAGTTGGTGATCTGAATACTCAAAGAGTCGATAATGTCATAGGCGTAGAGGTTATTGATACCTTGTTGATCACTGAGATAAAGTACCTCTCTATTTGTACTCATTACTGGCTTAGTCTCTAACGCCAAGGCATTGGTCAACTTACCAAATGTGCTATCAGGGAAATCCAGATCATAACTGAAAATATTAAACTTATTGAGCTCAGCCTCTTCAATTTGCTTCGGACCCGTGACATACACACTATCGCTCGGTCGATTCGAACTAAATAAAATTTGATTACTCCCTAGGAAATACTTCACATCCCGGTCGTCGTAGCTGTCGGTTGTGATATTCCGCACTTGACCACGGACGATATTGTATAGAAACACATCACTAACCCCGTTGAACGTGCCCGTCAACACAGCTTGTCTTCCTCCTGCCTTGAACGCGAAGCTCTGAACATGACTAAGTCTAGGGATTTTAATCTTTTGTTCTCCTTTCGAATTAATGCGCTTTACGGCAAGAATGTTTGTGCCGCCTTCAGGATAAACGATACCCAAGGTCGTGGAATCTGCCCAACTCAAAATGGGTAAATTATTCTCGATCTCTTGATCTATCAAACGAAGACCACCTTTATAAACCACTGTTTCTTTTTGGTTGACCATATCGATCACTCGTACTTCAAAGCGTCCATCTTTGGCAGCGGTATAGGCTAGATATTTACCATTCGGATTAAACTCAATGTCGGTGTATTTATCCTCAGCTCTATTCTTTCCCGAAATCTTAAAATCTTCTTGGGGTTCTTTATAGGCTTCTAACAAATTGGTATTGATGGTACTGTAAAAGGTTCTCCATTCTAGAATAAACTGATCAAAAGGAACCCCGAGGGTTCTACTGATACTATTTTCCTCATTCCTGATGATACGTGCCAGATTGAGGATATTCGAAATACTTCTTCTACCGTATTTTTGTACGATGAAATTCCAAATGGAATGGCCAATCACCTTATTCGTTTCTTCGCTCAATCGAGCAAACTTATCTGTTTGGTTATGGTAAACATACTCTCTGGCCAGATCGTCCATTTCTTTGTTCCAACCAAAGGCAACATATTCAGAGGCCCCTGAAGTAAACCATTCCGGAATGGGCGAGGTGAACGCACTCTGAAACATTTCTGCGATGTTACCACCATAGAGCATCTCTTGGATAAGCATATCAGTTACTGCATAGATCGCTTTCTCCTTGAAAGAAGCCAAGTCGCCAGAATAGGCCAACTCCAACTGCGCTTGTATAAACTCGGTCTGTCCTCCTATGCTAAAGTCTTGCCCCTTGATGCCAATATTACTTTGCTGTTTATCAATGACGGAATTGTATAAAAAAATGCGCGTCTTTGTGTAAGGATAGTAGCCAATGGTCTCTGTGATTCGCCCGAATTGGTCTTCTAAATAAGTAACCGTTTGCCTTGCAAGATCTTCTCCACCAGCATAAAAATACACTTCGTAATTCTCGGACTGAAAATACTTCCAATTGAACTCCTTGTATTGAATTCGATTCTTCCCAAAACGTTCTTTATAGGTCTGTGCATACACCTGCTGCATGCCTGCAAGAGACATGAAAACCAGCAATAACAACCATCCTATTTTCTTTCGCATTGTGCTCTTCAAAGATTCCTCAAAATAACGAAAAATAGCGTTCTATATTGACCTCGTCATCAAGTTTAGCGTCATTAATCAGGTGATCAACCATTTGATTGGCATAATATGGCGCCAGCGACACGCCTTTTGCTCCTAACCCATTAAATATATACATACTCTTCTCTTGCGGATGTTCCCCAATAATGGGCCTTCTGTCTGCCGTAGCGGGGCGTATTCCTACTTTCTGCTCCACAATTTGATAGTCGTAGTTGATCAACTTTTCTAACTTCTCTATTAACTGATTTCGACCCTTTTCTGTTGCCTCTAAATTCAGCTCATGATGATCGTAGGTAGCCCCTACTGTCGACCGGCCTTCTTCCTTGCCGATGACAAATACCCCTCGGTTGTAAATAACCTTCGGTTGATGTTCACTTTTTATTGTCAGCAACTCCCCTTTTACTGGCCTAAATGGAAGCCAATTGAACAATTCATTGTCCTTCACGGCAGAACCTTCACAAAAAATAATGCCTTTGGCTTCTATCCCCTTATAGTGTACATTTTGACCATTTCTGCTTACCGCACTGTTATCAAAAACTTCATGAATTAGCAAATCTTTGTTTTGTAAGTAGTCGCCGTATACTTCAACAAAGTGTTTCGTATCCAAATAACCAGAACGCTTGAGTAGAATTCCGCCGAAATCATCTTTTAGTTGCGCATACGCGGCACTAGAAAAGCTCTTTTCAATATAGGAACTGAAGCCTGAGTCAGCTGATTTACCCATCCATTCGTTTTGTGCTTCCACACTTAAAAACGGTCGGTAAATGGGCAAATCATGTAAAAACTGCTGATTGAGCTTCTCCTCTAATGTTTGATAAAAAGGAATCAAATAGTCAAATAACTCATCACAGTTCCAAGTCTTGACCATCTTTCTGCCGGTGATCGGATTATACAATCCGCCGGCGACCAAGGAGGAAGTTGAGAGGTGTGGAGCGGCTACTACCTTGATCTTTAGACCTTTCAGTAGGCAGTGCTCTGCAACGATAGATCCGGCTAAACCTTGGCCAACGATAAGATAATCTATGTACATGCTGTGAAATTAGTTTAACTTCGCATCAATACAATTTAAGAATCAGGAACAGACGGAAATAGTATGGTTGAGATAAAATCTTTCACGTTCAACCCTTTTATGGAAAACACTTATGTGCTTTTTGATGAACTCAAAGAAGCTGTCATCATCGATCCCGGTTGTTACGAACCGGAAGAACAAGAAATGCTGACGGACTTCATTGCAGAGCAAAACCTTCAACCAAAAGCGCTATTGAATACCCACTGCCACCTTGATCATGTATTGGGCAATGCTTTTGTACAAAAAACCTATGGCATACCCCTTCTTATTGGGGATAAAGAGTTAGAAACGCTGAATGCCGTAGAAGCTTATGCACCAAGCTATGGATTCCAGCAATACCAAACATCCACTCCAGATCAACTCTTGTCGGAAAGCGACAAAATTCAATTTGGCAATACCACATTGTATAATGTTTTCGTACCAGGACATGCGCCGGGGCACATCGCTTTTTATGATGCAACAAAACAGTTCATTATTGGTGGAGACGTACTATTTGAAGGAAGTATTGGCAGAACTGACCTTCCAGGAGGAGATCTGAATACCTTGATAACTAGCATTCATAGCAAGTTTTTCACATTCCCAGACGAAACTGTTGTCTATAGCGGTCATGGCATGCCCACCACAATAGGCAGAGAGAAATCTTCCAATCCTTTTTGCGGCATCAAGTAGTCCATGAAGTTGATCAAATTCATACCTAACCTTTTTACACTTGGCAATCTGAGCCTTGGGGTTATTGGTATTTATTGGATACTCAGGACCGGGCCTCAGGACATCCATTGGGTGAGTTATTTCATCTTCATCGCCGCTATACTTGATTTTTTTGATGGCTTCTTGGCAAAGGCCCTTAAAGCACAATCTGAAATCGGTGCTCAGTTAGATTCTCTGGCCGACCTGATCACCTTTGGTGTACTCCCGGGCTTTATCTATTGGCACTTGACACAAGAATCCGCTTGGACAGCCATCATGTTGGTTATCCCGATATGTTCAGCCTGGAGACTGGCTAAATTCAATGTTCAAAACGATCAAACTGATAGTTTTAAAGGAATCAGTACCACTGCACATGGTATCTTCTCGGCAGCGCTATTGATGATCTCTCTAGAACCCAAGACTGTTATTGATACTTGGCTTGGTCAAGAGATTGTGCTCGAAGTTTTGGCCCTTGCCTTTTCAGCACTCATGGTCAGTGATCTTCGTATGATCTCTTTGAAATTCAAAGAATATAGCCTTGTACGTAATTGGGACCGTTATCTACTGATTTTGGCGACCGCAACCCTTGCCCTTGTTTTTGGATGGTCAGCTGCACCTTTTGTCATGGTGTTGTATTTGAGTCTTTCTCTCTACAAACACTACACTTCAACCTGATCTTTTACGTTCATTAAAAGACCGATGCAGAAGTATCTTTTGATCATATTGGCCTTCATCCAGCTTAATGTCACTTTGGCTCAGCAAAGCCCCTTATCCTCAGGGAAATGGGTAAAAATAACCTTATCAGAGACAGGTGTTCACAGCATTAGCTACGAGAAATTGCGACAAATGGGTTTCGATGTGGCGACTATTGATCCCTCAAAAATTCAACTCTTCGGTATTCCTGGAGGTATGCTTCCACAGCGAAATAACGCTGATTGGCCTTCGAGTCTTATAGAAATACCTATCAAGCGAGTGACTCAATCACAAAATAGACTGGCACCAGGAGACCGCATATACTTCTATGCCGATGCGGTTGATCGCCTACACTATAATCGTGACGAAGCGATTTTCTCCATGGAGAAAAACCTTTATGCTGACAATATTTCCTACTTCATCACGGTCAGTAATGTTGATGGGCAAACAATGATTGAGTCAATGGACTTGGGAGAAGGATTCCCTACTTATGATTGGCACCATCACCTCATACATCATGAAGAAGAACTCACCAATCTTCTGAGCTCAGGGCGCGAGTGGTATGGAGAAAGAATCACCAATAATACACTAGCATTTGATCATTCCGTCGAGCACCCCACCGATCGTGAAGCAAAAATCACGCTTAATGCAATGGCGCAGGCTTTTACGTCTACCGCATTAAATATTCAGGTCAATGAAGAAAATGAAACACTCAATTTCAATTCGATCCCGAATCAACAGTACACCATCAAGGGCAATGACCAAACCTTGACTTTGCCCTTTCAAGCAACTGAGAACATAAACATTCAAATCAATTATGAGTGTAATGGCAGCAGCAATGCCACCGCCTATTTGAACAGGTATCTAGTGCAAATTCCCATTGAAAATCGTTTTGAACGGAATTTCTTATTGACCAACCCGGAAAGTTTAGCGCAAAGTGTTTCTGAATTTGTCATTTTTAGCGACCGACAACTCAGCATATGGAACGTCACTGATCCAATGGCACCAATGGAACAAGGAATAAGAGAAATTGGAAATGAACTACGCTTCAGTACGTTTACAGATGAATTGCAGACTTTCTGGGTGTTTAATCCACTGAGCCTCCCAGAACCGGAACGTTTTGAAGAAATCGACAATCAAAACCTCTTGGGTGCTTCAGCACCAGATTTCATCATCATCAGTCATAAATTGTTCATGAAACAGGCTGAAGAGATGGCTGCATTTAGGAGAAGTCATGATCAAATGAATGTCTTGGTCACGACCCTAGAGAAGGTGTATAATGAATTTAGTGCAGGCAGACCTGATCTGACAGCCATTAGAAATTTTATACGAACCAAGTATGCTCAATCGAACAGATTGCAATATATCCTATTGTTTGGCAAGGGCTCGTATGATTACAAAGAACGAGTACCTGCTAATACCAATTTCATACCTACTTATGAATCGCGAAATTCACTTCATCCATTGTTCAGTTTTTCATCAGATGATTATTTCGGCTTTCTTGAAGAAGATGAAGGGGAATGGGTAGAGAATAGAGCGGGTGACCATGATCTAGAGGTTGGCATTGGCCGTATTCCGATCACCTCTGTTGAACAAGCGAATAACTTTGTAGAGAAGTGGAAAGGTTATCAGTTGAATGAATCAGCAAAGGGAGATTGGCGGACCAAGTTGACATTCGTTGCAGATGATGGCGATCGGAATATCCATCAACGTGATGCTGATATTTTAGCAACTACCGTAGAAAGTAGTCAACCCGAATTTGAGGTCGACAAATTATACCTAGATGCATATAAGCAAGAAAACTTACCCAATGGAGAAGCCTCACCCGAAGCGGAGCAGGCTTTGCATGATGCGGTACATGAGGGTCGCTTACTCATCAATTTTACTGGCCATGGAGCAGAATCCGGTTGGATGCAAGAACGCATTCTCACCTTCCAATCAATGGAGCAGTGGAACAATCCCGAAAAACTACCCTTCTTGGTCACCGCCACCTGTGAATTTGGCCGTAATGATGATCCGGGTACACTTTCAGGAGCAGAATATTTATTGACCAAAAAGCAGTCTGGCACCATCGGTCTAGTGACAACAGCTCGCCCCGTTTTTTCGAGCACAAATTTCACCTTGAACGAAGCGCTTTATGAGATCATGCTGACCGTTGAAAACGGACAATATCAACGACTGGGTGACATCATCAAATACACAAAAAATAACAGCCTAGAAGGAAGTATCAATAGGAATTTCATCCTTTTAGGTGACCCTAGCATGCGTTTAGCCATTCCACAAAACAAAATTGAGATCAATGAAATCAATGGTACAGCGTTCACTGGACAAGACACAATAAGGGCCTTGGAAGAAATTACTTTTAGTGGGGAGATTGTGGATCAACCTACTTTCACAGGCACATTGACATATGAGTTGATCGATAAACCAAAAGAAAAGATCACCTTAGGAACGGAAAGCGCACCTTTTAACTTCACCGAAAAAGATCAGGTCTTGGCTCGGGGTGAAGTGTCTGTGCAGAACGGTCTCTTTCAAATCACTACCCAAATCCCCCAGAATATTAACTATAATTTCGATCGGGCCAGGTTGCAGCTATTTGCTAGAAATGAGGACAAATCCAGAGATGCTTTTGGTGCATTTGAAGAATTTATTTTGGGAGGTACCGCTGAGCAAATTAACACCGACAACCTTCCCCCTAAAGGACGATTGTTTTTGAATGACACAAGCAGTCAGTTTTTAACAAGCTATCCCAATCGAGTGAGATTGATCGCCTTACTTGAGGATGAAAGTGGGATCAACATTTCATCGAATGCATTAGGACAAGACATCCAATTGACAATTAACGATTCCATAAGGTACAGGCTGAACGCTTACTACGAACACCTAAAAGATCAATATCAAAAGGGGATGCTGACCTTCTCAATAGAAGATCTCCCCACAGGCACGAATCATCTGCAATTAACTTTCTGGGATAATAGAGGAAATAGAAATAGCCAAGAACTGACGTTTCGAGTAGGGGAAAATTCTCCACTCATTAATGAAATAAAAAACTATCCTAATCCGTTAGAAAACGAAACGAACTTCTTTATTGCTCATCAACTAGCAGGCGATAATCTTGAGGTGAGTATTCAGGTCTTTGATGTCAATGGTCATTTCATAGCAAAAAAGATGGAGCAGATCAACGAAGCACCCCCTGAAGTCGTCATCACATGGGATATTGCCAGTGAATTGGGTAAACAGTTAGAAAAAGGAGTGTATATTTATGACATACATATCAGTTCTCGACTAAGCGGTTTAAGCGAATCAAAAAGGAAGAAGCTGATCATTTCATATTAAACCAAAATATTGACTTTGAACATTTATCTTATGCGCCAACGGTTTGGTATATTTTTAACACTGCTACTTACAGTTTTTCTACTCTCTCATCATGCGAATGCGCAAAACTCTGGAGTCATCAGTGGACAAGACACAAGCCGAAGGGTAATCACAACCGCTGTACCTTTTCTTATGATCGCACCCGACCCTGCTAGTGGAGCAATGGGCGATGTTGGCGCCGCTACACAGCCAGATGCCAACGCTACCTATTGGAACCCTGCGAAACTTGCTTTCATCAATAAGCCGGCTGGAGTAGCCTTATCCTTTACACCATGGCTCAGTAAATACGTTGACGACATGTCTATTTCGTATTTAACGGGCTATAAAAAAATTGGAGATGATCAGGCCTTTGGGTTGTCCATGACCTACTTCGACTTGGGTGATATCGAATTGACAGATGGTTCGGGTGGTAGCTTAGGGAGTTTCAATCCACGAGAGTTTGCACTTGCTGCTTCCTACTCACGAAAGCTAGCCGAAAATTTGAGTTTGGGGATTACCGGTAAATTTATTCATTCCAACCTTTCAGGGAATATCACAACAAGTCCTGTGACTGACCCTAAACCAGGAACGAGCATCGCTGCAGATATTGGCTTATACCACAATTTTCAATTAAGCGTCCTGAACAAGCAATCCTTACTTTCTTATGGTGTGGTCTTGTCAAATATTGGCTCAAAAATCACCTACAACAGTGCGGATGAAGAAGATTTTATCCCGACTAACTTAAAAGTTGGTGGGGCCTTGAATAGCTTTATTGATCCTTACAATAAACTGACGATAGCACTTGATTTCAACAAGCTCATGGTACCAACCCCTCAAGGCGATGGATCAGAACGTGAGAAAGGATTGATCGAAGGGATGTTCAGCTCTTTTGCTGATGCACCAGGTGGTTTCACTGAAGAACTTCAGGAGGTCATGATTTCCTTTGGCGCTGAATACGAGTATAAAGAAACGTTTGCTTTGAGAGCAGGCTACTTTTACGAAAATCAAAATAAAGGCAATCGAAAATACTTCACTTTTGGTGCTGGCTTTAATATCAAAAAATTTGAGATCAACTTTTCTTATTTGATACCTCAATTCCAAGAGCATCCTTTGGCTGAAACACTCAGGTTCGGAATGATTCTTGACTTATCACCTCGATCAGGTCAGTAGCATTGGATAGAACTATTGCACCAAAGGTCAATCAAATCGCGGATATCCACATCCCTTCGGTTGAACGTAGTCAGTTAGATTGTGGCATTGAGGTATTCTATGTTCAAGAAGCCTCGGCTGAGGCCTTTAAAATAGAAGCACTCCATCAAGGAGGCTTTTTACATTTGCCTTCAGCAAGCACAAGCTCGCTTCTCAATAAGCTATTGACCGAGGGAACTATGAGGTTCCCAGGCAAGACATTCCTTGACACGGTAGATGGATTAGGAAGTTTTGTAGAGTCAGCACCTAGCTTCGACCACGGAATGCTGAGTCTATTTGGTCTTTCAAGGTTCTTTAAAGAGAATATAGCTCTTTTCGCGTCCGTACTTTACGAATCCGAATTCAAAGCGGAACGTTTAACTCAATTGAAAAAGAAAGAAACCAACCGAATAAAACTCAATCAAGAAAAAGGCAGTTACCTTACGTCAACCGCGTTAAGAAAGCGGCTCTTTGGCTCTCATCCTTATGGATATACCGCTAAGATACAAGACGTTTTAGACTTGGATATAGGCGATTTAAAGACATTATATAGAACCAAAATTCAGTCCTTTAGTCTCTTTCTGTCTGGACACCTCCCACAAGACTTTTTATCTATCTTGAATGAGCAGTTCAACCGAGCTTATGCTGATGAAGCTTCGCCCTTCAGCGTAAGAGATACGATAACACCTGCGCATTATGAAAAACGCGATGACAAATATGTCCAAAGCTCTATACGTTTAGGCAAAGAACTATTCAACCGAACGCACAAAGACTACAGTGCGTTTATGCTCCTTAATGAGATTCTTGGTGGCTATTTTGGTTCACGCTTGATGAAGAATATTCGAGAAGATAAAGGCTACACCTATGGTATATCTTCTCATCTCTACGCTTTAAAGGAAACTGGTTATTTCACCATTGGTACGGAAGTTAATCAAGAAGCAGAAGCCGACACATTGAAGCAAATTCAGTTAGAGTTTGATCTACTCCGGAACGAACTGGTTAGTGAAGAAGAACTTAGCACAGTCAAAAATTACATTTTAGGTAGCTTTGCCAACTCACTTTCCGCACCATTCGCTACGATTGACAAATTCAAGACACTCTATACTCAAGGGCTGGACCTGTCCTTTTATGACGCCTACTTAGCCGATTTCCGTGCACTTACTAGCCATGATATTCTACATACTGCACAAAAGTATTTAGACTTTGATGGGTTAACGAAGGCCATTGTAGGAAGACCCTATCCCTTTTAATCCCTTTACCTTTTAGGCTCATCATGAAGCATCCCGTATGCCTTGATTGCTGAACAGTAGCTATTGGTGCTCAAAAAATGTCTATAATTCTACATAAAAGCGCATAAAAAAACCCTAACGCACGTAGTGTGTTAGGGTTTTATAAAGGTCTGGCGACTACTTACTCTCCCACCTTTTGAGGCAGTACCATCAGCGCAAGTGAGCTTAACTTCTCTGTTCGGAATGGGAAGAGGTGGACCTCACCGCTATAATCACCATAAGATCTTACTTAGCGATAAGCTGTTAGCTAGAAGCGACAAGTGTTACTTAACGCTTGAAGCTAAAGGCTTTCAACTAAGTTGACATATATACTGTAAGAGTATCACACTACAGAACTGTAGTTTTTAGGAGAACGCGGCCGTCCCTTGCATAAAGGACGGCCTACTACGAAAAAGCTTACGGGTAATTAGTACTGCTCAGCTATGACATTTCTGCCTTTACACCTGCAGCCTATCAACGTTGTCATCTCCAACGTCCCTTAAAAGAAGTCTCATCTTGAGGGGAGTTTCGCACTTAGATGCTTTCAGCGCTTATCTCTGCCCAACGTAGCTACTCAGCACTGCACCTGGCGGCACAACTGATACACCAGCGGTTAGTCCATCTCGGTCCTCTCGTACTAAAGACAGGTCCTCTCAAACTTCTTACGCCCACAACAGATAGAGACCGAACTGTCTCACGACGTTCTGAACCCAGCTCGCGTGCCACTTTAATGGGC